>Ga0315908_10001026_pt1 | contig 21557 bp, 9 predicted proteins | sample LakEriMetagenome_12_FD_203520 | JGI IMG/M metagenome (GOLD analysis project Ga0315908, IMG submission 203520) | Freshwater fungal communities from buoy surface, Lake Erie, Ohio, United States - Buoy 4 MA124 | ecosystem: Environmental > Aquatic > Freshwater > Lake > Lake biofilm | place: USA...
TGGCACGAAGACAACAACTGGACGAAAGCCACACCGTTTGATCGCAAGATGAGCATGGTGATCCAGCTTTCTGACAAAGAAGCGTACACCGGAGGCAAGCTCGAACTCGTCCACGATCCGCTGCCTGTTGGCACGTTTGAAAACCAAGGCGACGTGATCTTTTTCCCGGCGTTCAACCGTCACCGAGTAACTCCTGTGCAACTGGGAGTGCGACACTCCCTTGTCACTTGGTTCGTCGGTCCCAAATTCAGATAGACTCCAACACACAAATCCACTATTCTGACGCACTATTATGAACACATACGGAAAATCTCCTTCGCAGTATTTCATGGGCAAAAGCCCCAAATACAAGGCGGCTAAGAATAAGATAGAAGGCAAGAGCGGTGGAAAGGGGAAAGGAAAACCAAACATCCAGCCAAGCAACTTGGGTACGTTTCACGCCCCAAATTCAAATAGACTTCAACACATAAATCCACTATTCTGACGCACTCTTATGTCCGACAAAAAACCTACATACGGAAAACTCCCTTCGCAAGGGTTCATGAACCGGAACCCCAGATATAGGGTGGCCGAGCACAAGCTGGAGGGTCCGCGTGAGAAAAAGCCCGAGCCGGGCAGACCTTTGGACGTGCATAAGCTCTTGAATGCGGGGTACTCTCGGGACGAAGCAGAATATGCGGCGTCCGACGCACGCGAACGGGGCATGCGCACTGCTTTCGGCAAAACAGACCTCGAACCCGACCGCAACCTTTCCCCTCGGGAACGTCGCCGAATGGGGTTGGATGGAAACTCTGGGGGGACTCGCACACCCATTGGCCCGACAGATGATCAGCGCAAATGGGCGAGAAATTTCCGAGAAAGCCAAAGTCGTCCTCCTCTTCGTTCTGCCGCTGGCCCTCAGAAACCCCTGAACTTTTCCCGTTCGGCCATGGTTGAGGGTGCCAAAAGGTCTGGCGATTTCTCCCGCGTCAGGGGAGATTACAACAGGCAGTCCGCAGCAGCCCAGACCGGCATGCGGATGAATGACCGTGGCAGCATAACCCCTCTCAATAGAACGACTGCCGGGGCTGACGGGATGACCCCTTACGCTCGCGAAAAGTTCGGGCCTGCGGTTGAGGACAACCGCGCTCGCCGTGACTTCGCTCGTGGTGAGGCCATGAACAGATCGGTTTCCCAAGGCGTGGAGAAGATGACCAAAACCAATCCATACGGCTCCGCTAGCGCCACCTATGGAGGGAAACCCACTGGGCCGGGCATGATGCCAGACCCACTCACTGGGAAACAGGTGCCGATGCGTCAATGGGCGTCCGATCAGAGCGCAGTGCAGGCGACGAAGGAAGGCACTTCAGGATGGGGAGAAAACAGGACTACCAACAAAGCTGGAGACGACTACTTCAACCCCCAGAAAATCCGTCAAGACGCGCAACAGAGCAAGGGGGGTGCTAAAACTCCAGCAGCGTCTGGAAAAACCCGCACTAGCTCATACGACAATCTTTCCCCGGCCATGACAGGGGACACTGGAACAATTAAATCTCCCCTTCCTGAACCCAGAGGGGGAATTTCACCGCAATACAGCGGCATCTCCACAGACAGCCCAGGCATCCGCAACAGTATTTCAGCCATGTCAGGTAGCCAGACTGGGATGGACACAATAAAGTCTCCTCTGCCAGAAAGAAGCGGTCCCCTTAACATCCCAAAAGCTCGCGAGAATTTCAGCGGCGGTGGGGGGAGTGCCAGAGCATCATCGGCAAGACCAGCGCAGCGCAGCGGAGGGGGAAGGCGTAAATGAACACACGCCTCACACTCGCCGACGTTCGCTCGATTTTGGCCCCGATGGTCAACTCGTCGAACCTGAACGATCCTTTGTTTTTGCAAACGATCAACGAGGTACAAGAGCGATACATCAACAGCGGCAAATGGAAAGGCAGCATCGTCACTCTGAGGTACGAGTCTTCCACGGGGTTTATCACGATGCCCTACAACTACGCTGCCGCGTTGGCGCTGACCTACGACCGCTATCCCTTCCCGATCTTCACGGAGTTCCATCAGTACGTTGAGGAAGGGCCGGGAAAAGTGAACGACACACTCCATTGGCCGGGCGTTCTTATCGACCTCGGCGACGGCTTTTGCACGCAAGCAGACATCCCCGCCGCAGGAGTTGTCCGCATTTACTCCTCGGCGTCCGACAATGGGGACGTGGTGCGCGTGTACGGGAATCTCAACGGCGTCACCGTCTATGACTCAAACGGCAACGAAGGAGAGGCAGTCACGCTTGCCGCGCCTTTCGTCGCCACCACCAACCAGTTCACCGAGATCACCGGAATCACCAAGCCGCTTACCTCGGCACGGGTGTACGCCAAGAGTTGGGATGGCTCGACCGAAACTTTGGTGGGCACCTACCAACCAAACGAGACGAGGCCATGCTACCGCCGTTACCAGACCGGGGTAGCCGAGAAAGAGATCCGACTCATCTGCCATCGCCGGTTCATTCCGACTGTGGCCGAAACCGATTGGATCATCCCCGGCAACATCTCTGCGCTGCGTGCTGGCATCCAGGCACGACTGTTTGAGGACGCCTCGGATATGGACGCCGCCGACGCTTCGTTTACGCGGGGACTCAATTTCCTCAACGATGAATCCAAGACCTTCCGAGGCGGTGGACGCGCCACCCTCAACAACAACCCTACCCCCTGGTCCGTTACCCAAGGGACGAACATGACCTGATATGGCCGACCCCCTCTCACAACTTGGCATTTCCCGTCGCCCCGCCAGCGAGATGTTTGATGGGTCTTCGCGCCCTAAACGCTCGTTTGCCTTCGACATGCTCGGCACTCCGGACGTGTCCGCCCCAGGGTGGGGCATGGCTGCCCGCCGTGGCGTAGAAGAGCACCAAGCAGCCGTTGACGAAGACCTCGCCATTCAAGACGAGCGCATGGCTGCTGCTAGGCAGCGTAAAGCCGAAGCCGTGGCCGACGAATATTCCAACAAGCGGGGACGCACTGCTAGGCAGAGGTTCTTTGAAGAGCACGGCGACGACATGGCCGCTTCCAAACGGTACGGGGACATCGCCGAATACCAGAAGTCGCAGCCAAGTTACGCCGACAGGACTCTCGCCAGGAACATCGCCAACCAGATCGACGACCCCGACGAGAGAAACGTGTTCCTCGGCGCGGTGTCCGAAGGATTCGGCACTCTGGCCGCTCGTGAAGAGGCGGATCGGTTCCGTCTCAAGCGAAGCGCCGACGCTGGACTCGCCAAACTGGGGATTCACCCCACCGAACGGAAACGCATTCTTGAAGAGGAGGGCTACGACGACGCCGTGGTCAACTACTACGCCTCTCAAAAAGAGGGTGGAAAAGTGCCTCCCGAAGCCATCGCCTTGGACAAATACTACAAGCTGCTGGAAAGCCGGATCGCTTCCGCCCTTAGCGCCAACTACAACAGGATGGAAAAAGTCGATCCAAAACTTGTTGCGGAAAGGGATCGAGTGGGGGAGATGCTTTCCGACATGTACAAGAAATCGTTTGAGCCGCCCGTCCCGCCAGCGTCGTCTCAATTTGCCCCGCCAACTGCGGCAGGTGCAACCCCGGTTACAGGATCAAAAGCTCCGTTTGCCCCGCCAACTGCGGCAGGTGCAACCGCTCCTGATCCTAGAACCTCGGCCCTTCAGTTCCTAGGACTCCTCAAAAAACCTGCAAAACCATGAAACTCTGGGAAGAACTTGAACAGCAGCCCGAATATCGACTGCTCACTCCAGAGGACAGGGTTGCGGTGCATGAGGAGTGGCGCAACAGCGTCCTAGACTCTCTGGCCGACGAAGACCCCGAAGAGGTTGACGCCGCTGGGGTAACTCGATTCGTCGCTACCGAGAGTGCTCGTAACAAAGCACTCAAAAGCGGGCAAGCGTTTGACCCAACCGAGGCGGAGAAAGACTACGCCCGCGAAATTGCAGACCGCACGGCTGCTCAGAAGCAAGCGTTAATTGACTACGACGAGTTGGAGCGTGCGCAGTTTGCGTTGAAGGATGCGTCTGCCCGTCGCGGAGTCACCGTTGCCGGAGACTTGGAGATGCCGCTTGACCCTCGCGCCACCGAGGTACTTGATCGGGACAGGCAAGAAGCGCAGCAAAAACTCGACGAGGTTAGCAGTCGATTTACTCCTGAAATGCTTCGGCAAGTGAAGGAAGTTCGTGAGACGGAGAAAGGGGAACGCCCTACCGCCATGCTGGGCAGCGATCTTTACACAGACCCGTCCCTGCTTCTGGATAAAGACAAATACCGTGCCGCGATTGCGGAGTCCGAAGCTAGCCCCGAGGCAAAAGCGCGGGCAATGGCTGACTTTGCGACAAAACGGAAACGGTTCGCCGACGAAGCCTTGCGCACTCTCCGTATTGCGGGTGAGTCGCCGATTCCTGGAGCGCAAGACTTTCCGTCATGGGAGGCGTCACAACCGGAAGAGGTGCGCAGACTTACCCCCGAGGATAAAGCTCTCCAATACATGAGGGAGATGCAGGATCGTGGCAGCATCCGCAAACTCACTAGCGCCGTCGGCACTGGGTTATTGCAAGGCGGTACCGACATTGCTTCCCAAGGTCTCGGCGTTGCGGCCATGATTGCCAACAGCGGCAAACTGGCCGAAGAAGCCGCCACGGTGGCGGAGGGTGCCCAGACACTTGAAGAGGTTCAGAAGCTCGAAGGTGACAAACAAGCGACGGGTGCCACCACCCTTGGCGGTGCGGCCCGTTTGGTACCCCCCATGGCTGCCACCATCGCTCCTGCGGCACTGACCGGAGGCGCGGGCTTGGGCGTATCTTCCCTGCTCGCAGGAGCACAGACAGCGGGCGCTCAATTTCCCAACACTTACACCGAATTGCGCAAGCAAGGCATGTCCGAGCAAGACGCGCTGAACGCTTCTCGCAATTCCGCCATCACCTCTGGTCTTATCACGGCAGGGCTTACCGCTGCATTCGGCAAGACCGGAGCGGAAGCTGCGCTGGGCGCTGGAGCAGGCGGCAAGGAACTGGTCAAGAGCAGGTTGGCTGCTGCGATAAAGGCGGTGCCGAAAGGCGCGGCTGCCGAAATTCCTGAGGAGCTTATCGACGAGATGGCTTCTCAAGTCATCGAGCAGCGCACAATCGACCCGACCAAACCTGTGTCTCAAATCGTGGACGAGTTTGCCGCAACGGCCCCCGATCTTGCCATGCAGATCGCCTTGCTTGGCGGTGTTGGTGGTGCGGTAGGCGCGTATCGCGGCAGCACCACGAAACCGATGGAAGCAGAGTTCCCGACTGCGGGTGCGCCTCCTCCGCTGAAGCCGCAAGATTACGAAAACCGAGCAGCGGGCGGACAGCCCATATTCAACGAAGAAGGAGACGTGATCGGCGTAGCCCCTCCAGGCGCTACTCCCGAAGAAACTGCTGCCTATCGTGAGGAAATCCGTTCCGCCGCCGAAGCTGCCAAAGCTGCCAAAGCTGCCATCCCCGAAGTGGTGGAGCCTATCGACGGCGTTGACCCTGCGATTACCGAAGAGATGGACGCCCGACTTGCAGCGGGCAAGGCTTCTGGTTTGGCGGATCAAACTTTGGCTGAATTGGAGAGGCAGAAAGCTGCGCAGAAAGCTGCGCAGGAAGCACCTGTTGCCGGGGCAACCGAAGGAGTCAACGAGACGACCGTGCAGAGGGACACGGACCTCTTCCCCGACAAAACGAATTTCATGGGGAAGCTCTCTCAAGAAGCAGTGCTTTCCGATTACCAAGAGCAAGATGGGTTTGGTGTGGCGGAGTATGCCAACCCGGACACCGGCGTTACCGATGTGTATTTGGCAGCTTTTGGAGACAACGACTTCATCGCCTACATCCGCGTGTACGATGAGAACGGCAAGCCCACCAACCGCTTTACAAGCAAGTTGGAACGCCGGTCAAAATCTCCCGGGGTGACCAAGAAGATGCTTTCCGATTTGCAGTCTCGATTGCCGGAAGGGCATGAATACACAGAAGACGTGAGCGTGTCCACGGATGGACTCAAGTTCATTTCTGGTCAGTTGCGCCAAGGGTATGAGGTGGCTTTGGACGAGAGCGGCAACCCTCTCACGCAAGATGTAGCGGTGTCGGGCGAAAGCCTTGTCAACGACTTGCCTATTGCGGTCAACCCAAACGGCAAGTTTGATAACATCCGCATCACCGATCAATCCGAGTTTAATAAAGTTCGTCCGATTTTGGGCAAGATGCTCGAATCGTTCGGCGTCGGGCTTGGAGAGCAAAACGTTCGTTGGGAAAACGGCACAGCCTTTATCGACATCCCAGTCCTGAAGAAAAAAGCTGCCGAAACTCTTGGTGTCACAGCGCCACCAGCCCCGACGCTGGAAACCCCCGAAGGCGCGGCACGCAACGCCGACATGCTCCGTCAAGCCCAAGCCCGTTTGGCTGGCACCGAGCAAGGCCCGCGCATCGGCTTTCTACAACCTTCAGAAGTTGCCCCCGCAACCGAAGCCCCACCAATCACTCCGCAAGGAGCAGCGCCGACGACCGCTACCGAAGGCCAGCCCATGCCGGGAGGCAGCAGCGAGGCCGAGTGGACGCCAACCGTCAACGCTCCTGCCGCTTTCACCGCCAGTAACGGACAGAAACTCGTAGGCACCGTGCAGTCGATCAAGGACGGTAAAGCCGTCGTGAGCTTCTTGTGGAACGGCAACGAGAATACCCAGACGGTGCCTGTGTCGCAACTTGCACGTCCTGTTGCCTCGCTCACTGAGCCGCCAAAATACCAATACACCCAGGAGCAGAACACGCGGAAGATGGGGAAACACTTCCCCACCGCTCCCGGCGTTTACACCAACTACAATTTCCGCAAAGCGTTCGCCTCCATGGCGAAAGACACCTCGCTATCGCGCATCTACCGTATGCTCGCCAAGGTGATGTCGAAGATGCCAGTGTTTGCCAACATGGATCTGCACGTTGTCGCCGACGGGGACGTGCGTTACGCAGGGGAATACTCGTTCTCCAATGGCAGGTCTGCCATCGCGGTCAACCTTCGACAGGTGGGACGCGGTAAGGTTGACGCCCTGGGCACCATCTTGCACGAGGCTCTCCACCACCTCACCCTAGCGAAGGTAAGAGATCCACAGAATGCGTGGGAAAATGAGATCATCGACAAGCTCGACACCATCCGTGGGCGGGTGTTGGAATACGCCCAGCAAAACGGACTCGGTGAGCGGTTCGACTACGAGCTTGACACCGTTGAAGAGTTCATCTCTGCCGTCTTCACCCGTCCCGATTTCCAGAACTTCCTTGCTTCGATCCCTGACAGCTTTGCCCCCGGCGTAGCCGTCGGCAAGTTCCGCTCGGTGCTCTCTGAAATCTTCCGCCGCCTCGCCGAATTGGTAACTGGTGAGATGGTTGCCAAGGGCAGCACGATGGAGCAGGCCATGACGAGCGTGCTCGCGCTGTTCGAGACCCCGCACCGCGTCGTTGAAACCGGCAAGCTAGAGGCACTCAACGCGGCTCGGAGTGGCGCAGGAGCCACTACCGCGAAGAGCGTGGCCGACGACGCGATGGACGCCGAATACATGGCGGCGGTCGAAGCTGGCGACGTTGCCAAGCAGCAAGCGATGGTGGGAGACGCTTACTCTAAATTTGTGCGAAACACGGTCATGCTGGGGGATAAATTCTATCCCGCCACCTTCATTCGATTTGGTGCGCCACCCACAAATGCGGAGGGCGAGCAAGTTGGGTCCACCGGATTCAACGGGAGGGTAAGCGAAAAGGGCATTTCGGTTATCGGAGTGTGGCATGACCCAGTTCGGGGTAAATATGTCATCCCCACCGGCAGCGAGCAAGCGGTGGCGGGAGTCAGCGACATGGTCATCCAGAGTCGTCCAGTGTTCGTTGTTTCAGGCTCAGTGTCGGAGAACGTGGGTTCAGACACCGAACCCCTCATGGAGACGGGAACGGTCAAACTGGGAAGGCAGTTGGACTATTCAGACCTTCTCGAAGAGAACAATCCTGACTTCACGCTCGATGGAGAGCAATACGATTCCGGCGAAGCAGGAACGAGGAATGCCTACACGGGAGGTCCGGAAAGGTGGTGGAAGTCCAAAGGCATGCCGCTGCCATCATTGAATCCCATCACCCGCGACGAGCAGGGCAACGTGATCCCGTTGAGCCAGCGGTTTAACCCGAAGAGCAACAGCACGCTCTACAGCTTGGCTGAAGAACCCGAGCGTCAGCTTGAAGGTGCCAACATGGGCCGCGCCATGGAGATGCTGGGTGCCAGCCTCTATGCCAAGAACGTGTCTGGCACCATCGGCAAAGAGGTGTTCCAGAATGCCGTCGATACCGTGATGAAAAACGAGGAGGGGAAGGCCAGAACGATCTGGTATGGAAGCCCCGACAACACTCGTTTCGTTGTGGCAGACACGGGCCTTGGGATGAACCCCGACACTATCGTGGACAAGTTTTTACGGGCGTTTGTTTCCGACAAAGATGTTGGGGCAGGTGGCGGTTTTGGCCTCGCCAAACTGGCGTTCCTCGGCTCGCCAAAAAGTTTCAAGATTATCAGCGTAGGCACAAGCACCGATGGTCGGAAGGTGAAAACCACTTTGCAGGGCACTGGAAAATCGTTCCTGCATTTCAACGAACATCCCCCACGCATTCGGTTTCAGCCAGACACCGACATCACCTTGGCACCGGGATTCACCATGCGCTTTTCATACGAAGACGCACAAGGTTTGCCGACTGGCACTGCCATGGAGTTCAACATAGAGGGGCCGTGGAACGCTACTTCAGCCGTGTCCACCGGACTAGGGTTCGTTGAGGGAGTGCAAAGCAGTGGAGTGAGAAAAGGCTTCTACGGTGTTGAAGCCACGGGTGACGAGCTTCTCCGCGAGATGGGCTATTCATCTACACAAAGCGACAGGTCGATGGCAGCCACGCTGTCCAGCAGCAAACCCTACACCGTCCTCCATTCCTTCTCCACTCCTAGCGCCGACGTTGACGTGATTGTGAAAGAGGGGGCAAAGATCAGGAAGACACGGTTTGTTTACGTTCCGGTGCTGAACCGCTCCATCCTCCAATTCTCTACCGGCTTCAATTTGGCAAGTGAGGTCGCGCTGCCGGAGGGCTTGGTGGTGAACATCAAATCAAAAGTCCTCGCCGGAACAGCCGACTACCCATTCACTACCAACCGGGAATCCGTCACCGATTCGGTCAAAAAGGAAATCGAAAGGTTCTTCCAAGAAGCCGGAGCGCGGGAGAATGCTAAGCTCAACGCCAAGTATGCGAATGCAATAGATTCCGCAGCGCCTATCCCGGGCACTGGAAAAGTGCTGCTCGATACCGCCTCTACACTTCCCCCCGCTCTGCTGGACGATCTGACCAACAGTGCAAGCGTTCAAAGGGCGTTGGGGGATGTGACGAAAATTCAAGACGCTATCTTGTCGATGTTGGGTCGTAAGTTTGGCCCCAAGTTTCAGCGGGCCAAGTTTGCCGGTTTGATTACTGGGGCGCGTGCGTACGGCGTCCACTTCGGTAAACCAGGAAGCCTTGAACCGACAGCCATCTACCACGACATCTGGAAAGAGATGGCTATGGCTGAGGAAGAGTTCAGCGTCTTGCATGAGAACGACCCGGCAGTTAAAGACCTTGGTGTGGATGACCAGATGCGGTTGATGTACGACACCTTCCTGACCAAAGTGACGGGAGTGGCTTTCCACGAGGCGTTGCACCAAGACGTCGACAGCGAGGGGGAACCCCTTGCCCGAGAACTCACATTCAAGGCTGGCGACATCGTCGATGCCGTGGTATCTTTGCTCAACAACACGCACACTCAGGATGAAATCAACACCACCATCAATGACCTCCTCAATCAAAAACGCCGAATCGACACTTACGAAGATTCGCAAGCGGCTAGTGAGTTCGTCACTGCTCAAGGCGGATATGATGGATACGCTATGGCCGAACGCGGACAAGCGCAGGGAAGCAGAGAAGGATCTGGCAAAGCTGGCGCACGGGTAGGAACTGCTCCCTTCAGCCCAGCCGACGACGCGATGGACGCCGAGTACATGGCGGCGGTTGAAGCTGGCGACGTTGCCAAGCAGCGGGCGATGGTGGACGCAGCGGCGAAGGCGGCTGGATATGTTAAAGTTTGGCGTGGAGTGAAAGGTGATGCCCCTCATCTTGAGCCTAGAGAATATGCTAAAGGTAAAAAATACCCAATGGCATTCTCTTCATCCAAACATGTTGCTGAATCATATATTGATGACATAAATAAAGAGGCTACCCAGTTCTATATTCTTGATAAAGGAGCTATAGAATTTCCAGTTAGGGTTCACAGGGATGGATACCGTGATTTTTCAAAAATGGGATTTGATGAAGCTGGAAACAATAACGTTCTAGTAGCAAGACAAGTCCATGACGCAGGTCCATGGGCCTCAAATGAGCGTGATCCAGATATGTTATGGAGTTATGCAAGCGACATCTATTCCACTCTTAAAAAGGAAGGTAATATAAAATCCGCCGACCCCGTCACCCGCGACGAGCAGGGCAACGTCATCCCGTTGAGCCAACGGTTTAACCCGAAGAGCAACAGCACGCTCTACAGCCCAGCCGACGAATCCGACGCTTCTGAGCAAGATTACCAAAGGATCATGGCGAGATACGAAGGAACGCCAAGGATCGCTTTTGTCAAAAAACGTCGTTATTCGCCAATCGTCAGAGATTTACTCAACCGAAGAAAAGATGGAGAAAATATTCCTGCCGATGTTTTAGATCGCGCAATCAGAGAATACTTCCCATCTGCTCTTGTTGTTGTTCCAAAAACACTACAAGACATTCCATCACAAGAACTTGTTGAAAGATCTATTACTAGCAACAAGCTAGTTAGCCACAAAGAGGCAATGGCAAAAGGTATGCCGACTGCTGGATCAAAGATTACAGTTCGACAAGACGTTCCGGCAATGGACAATTATGGAGTTGGCGTTGTTACAACACGAACCGAAAACGGAACTTTTTATCTTCCAGCAACACGTTTTTATGATCCTGTTTTTAAAACTAACGAACGTGGGGCTTTAAACATAGGACTTGGTGATAGTAAAGACTCAGTAATTGCGATTCAAGGCAAGTGGTCACAAGACCAAAGCATGCCAGAAGGTTTAGAAAACTGGACGCAAGTCGGTTTTAATCCTGATCGCCACTCGTATTATTACGAAAGAGGAACTGAACGCCAAGTTGTTGGAGGGACAGAAGCCTTCCAAATTGGGAACACCGTGTTTGTAAGGAATCCGGTTTTTAAGAACGTGAGAACTGGCACCAGTTACAGCCCAGCCGACGAATCTGATCAACGCGAATCCGATGCAGTGCTTGGCGTGATGATGGAGGACGGCAGGTTTGAGGAAGGCGTGAAGATGTACGACAAGGCCAAGCGCAGACAGCTTGGATCACCGCCACAGCCTTCCGCCAACACCAGCACACCGCCAAGGTTTACCAACTCTGCTCAGTTCGCAGCAGCCTTTGAAGCGGCGTATCTGCGCGGCGACTTCGACTACTTCTTGGAGGCTCTCAAGCAGGCCGACCGCCACATCTATGTGCCGGAGATGAAGAGGTACATCAACGCTTCCAAGCTCGGCGACAAGGACGCCGCAGAACGCCTTGAGTGGTTCCGTCACGCCATCGCTGGCACCATCCCGGCCAACGTCAAACCGCAGACCAAGACTCCGCCACCACCCCAGCCTTCTTCTGCTGGTGCTCCTCCGGTCGGGACGCCTCCTCCCCCTCCAGCCGCGACACCTCCGCCAAAGGCAGGCGTATCTAATCGCCCGATGTTGACGTTGAACACGGCGGCGATGGGGCTGATCACCAAGATGCTTGGCGCTGGCATCCGCATCAACACGTTGCTGCGTCGAGCACGCGGCAGAGCGGTAATCAACTTCGCCGACGGCTCAGAACTTCAACTCAGCGAGCAACTTTTCAAAGATCCGGTGCAAGCGGCAAAGACTTTGGCGCATGAGATTGGTCACTTGATCGACGCTTTGCCAGCCAGCGGATTTGGTCAAAAACTGGCGGGCAGGATAGCTCCTCTCGGGAACTTCCGGAAAGTCTTTGGCGACGACCTTGCCGACTGGTCCATGGACGGCGGTAAGAAGATGAAGCTGAGCAAAATAAATCAGCTAATCATCGACGAGTTAGTGGGGCTGTCCAAGAAGTGGCGCGGTGACTTCACATACCAACCTGGAACCTACCGCAGCCTTGGCTCGGAGTTGTACGCCGACTTCATCTCTGCCATTCTCAACGACCCGATGTGGACTGCCAAGAACGCCCCGTATGCCACGCTGGGGTTCTTGAACGCACTGGAGCAGAAGCCCGAGGTCGATCAGGCGTATCAACTGGTGATAAGTCTTGTCCAAGGCGGATCGCTGTACAAAGCGTTGGCAGAAGCCAACCGGGGCAAATCGACGACGGCTTTGGAAAGGCTGATTGCCAAGTCTTCCGCGCTCATGCGAACAAAGAAAGTTCTCAAGGATGCTGCTCGCGGTCTGTATCGCTCGATGTTCGGCAGTTGGCTGCCTACTGCTATCCGTGATGGCGGTATCTGGAAGTCTTACTGGAAAAGGCTCAAGAATATGGGCACGTCAGGCGATTACAACTGGGCGCAAGAAGAGGCTTCGCAGTTTGCTGTGCGCCAGATCGCCCAGTTCGACAACGACATGGCAAAAGCCGTGGGCATTCCTTTGAAGCTGGCAGGTATCGACCCTGATTACCTCCAACGCCTGCAAACCAATAATCGAATCATTCACGAACGCCGTCGAGTCGGTAAGCTGATTGAAGAAGATCCAGCGAAAGCGCGACAGCTTTTGAAGTGGATGGTGGACGCAGGATTGCTCGGCAAAGACGTGCAAGATGAAGTGGACGCCACCCCCGATGACGGACTCTACAAGAAGACAGCCGAGGTAATCTACAAGTTGCACGCCAGCGGCGAGGGTTTTGAGCGGGCTTTGAGAGCCGCACGGCGCAAGGACGCTCCCGCCGATGCCGAGAAGGCGCTATACGCCTTCGACGTGTCAGGGTTCATGCTCAACCCCGACGTCTTCACCATGGAGAGCGCCGAGGCTGACAACGCCGACATTGAGAAAACTCTTGGCCCGGATCAGTTCGCCGAGTTGGAGCGTATCAATGAAGGCTACCACGATCTCATCAAACGCACCATGGTCCAAGCGTATAAGCTGGGGCTGTTCCGCCAGAGCACCTGGGACGACGTGATCGTGCCGAACTTTGGAGTATATGTGCCGTTCATGCCGATCAAATACTTCACCGGTTATGTGAAGGGTGGCGTAGGCCCATCCCGTGTCGGAACTGCCAATGACTTGATGGCACCGCATGTGGTCGGCATCAGAAAAATGCACGCGCTCATCAACCGCATGCAACAACAGAAGCAGGCACTTCTTCTGATTGATTTCTTCAACAACACGGGACTTCACAACGAGTTGGATCCTGTGGAGGATGAAAACTTCGACCGTCAGAAAGCTGAGGAACTCGTCAAGCAGTCGAAAAACACCATTTCGTTCATGCCTTATTGGGATCAGGGCGAGTACAAATGGGTTAAAGTCAATGGTACGGATGCAGTGCCGCTGGTGATGAACTCAGACCCAGATGACCTCGCCGCCGTTTACCAGTTGCTGAAAGCCAATACGAGGTTGTGGCGAATGAACTTCACCATTTTCTCCATCGCATTCAACGTCGCCAACACCATGCGCAACGTCGCGACCCCTTCCGTGGATGTCGGACCCAAGGCTGGGTACAAAGCGGCCAAAGAACTCCTCTCCATCTTCCCGCAGATGGGCAAGTGGGTGTGGGCTAAAATGGCTGGCAGAGACATGACATCTATCGTTGCCGCGTCCATTTCGATAGAACACGCAATGCACAAACCGGGCATGCCCGTGTCGAAAGAACTCCAAGAGTTCTATGACCGTGGCATTCTACAACCCTCACCTGACGTGGCGTCTTTGCGTATGACGCAAGAGGAACTCGCACGAAGCGTGATGGGAGCCTTGTCCTCACCAGAGCTTTTGCTCCATGGGGGGCACAAAGCGGCCAAGGACTTGAACTGGTTTGACAAAACTTTGAAGCAGTATTTTTACTCGGCGGTGGACGCGCTGAGCTTCATTGGGTCGGTGTCTGAGGCAGCACCTAAAATCGCCGCGTATCGGGCGTTGAAAGAAAAAATGGTTCCTGAAAAGGTCACAGCAACCATAGCAAACGGGAAGACTACCGTTACTGGACTCAACCCCGACGGGACAAAAAAGATGGTGCCAGCGTTCACCGATGCGCAGGCGACATACCTCGCCACGCTCGAAGGCATTCCTCGGCCTGGGGTTGGCGGTTCCGACAATGCGTTGTGGGAAATGGTGCTGCTGTTCTTCCGCATTATGGGGCAGTCGTGGCGCAAACACCTCATCATGGCAACGGCTCCCCAGACTCGCGCTGGGTTCCTCATGAGGCACATGTTGTTCCAGGGTGCGAAGTTCGGCTTGCAAGCCATGGCGGCTAACGGGGTGATTGATTACCTCATCGCTCTTGGAGCAGCGGCAGCAGCAGGCGGAGATGACGACGACATCGAGAAATACAAACAGGTGGACTGGGCAGAGGCTGTGAGCAGACAGTCTGACCACAAACTTAGTCGCGGTGGCGTTGGCCCCTTGATCTGTTGGGTGCTCCCTGACGGCAGCATTGAGCCGCCCTACGGCCACAAGTCCATCCCGGCAGACTGGGTGCCGATCATGCCCCGCTTGCCTGGAACCGAGTTTAGCCGTGAACTCGACCCCATGTCCTACTACGTCACGTCGAAGACCATAGCTCCGACGATTGCGCCAGTGAACGACGACGTGTTCTGGAATGATTACATGCGCGGTCTGGTCAGTCTCAACCCTGCGTTTGATGTCGTCTCCGACGCAATGAGCATTGTGGGACCAACACCGCCACGGGACAGCTACCGTGGGCGTGAGAAGGTTGAGCAGCGCGTCTGGGACGAAGGCTACATCGCCCGTATGCTGGGCCTTGGGGAACACCACCTCAGATCGTTTGGGATCGGGTCGAACCCGTATGACACCCCGTTGCCGGGCGCGTGGAACGTGCTCAAGAAACCGGGCTTCAAAACCCTCCTGTCCAGCGACAACATGGTGGGTGTTCGCGAGGAACGACGCGCCCGCCGCGAAGACGATCTTACCAGTTCGTTCGCTCAGAACATGGTGGGTGAGAAGTTTGGCACCCTCAAGAACACCTTCAACCGCTTGAAAGGCAAGGCAACCCCCAGGACTGATCAAGAGGAAGAGATATACAACATCCTCAAACCCGTCATGTCGAAACAGTTCTATGGCACCCAGAAAAACGACGGAATGTACGACGTGTTGCAATCCTACGCCCGCATGAAAGCCCAAGGACTGCAAGACACCCCAGGAGGCAAGTTGCTGAAAGCTGAGGCTGATCAGGTGGTAAAGGACTTGGAGCAAACTGCCGATGAGCTTCAGAAGCCCCTGGAGTATCTCCGCACCCACACTCTCCCATGAAACGTCCCCTCAACGAAAACACCGTCCCTATCGGAGGGCGCTGGAACTACCGCGACCCGTTGACCGACGTGCCGTTCTCCACCAACGACCTTGTCGTGCTGTTGCAGCAGGTGCGGGCGCAACGCAAAGCCAATGGCATACCTGTGGAGAGCGGATGGGAGCGGGTGGTGTTGGACGAACTATGCCAGCAGAACCCAAAAGTGCTGTGCGGCGAGGCCGGTGTTGGAGAGATCCACATGACCGGCGACGACGTTCGTCGGTTTCTTACCACGCTGAAAGAGCAGTATGGTCGAGAGCTTGTCAGCGATGAGGAACACCAGCGCAGAGCCGATATCTGCCTGACCTGCCCCAAGATCGCCGACGTTGCTTGCACCTTCCCGTGCGGCTGGGTCAGTAAGATGCTCACCGAGATGCTCGGCGGTCGGCAAATCCATCGGCCTGCGGAGTTGCACAAACGCGGATGTTCCGCGTGCGGCTGCGACATATCCAGCAAAACGTACTACCCTCTCGACGTGCTCAAGTCAGTGGACGAGAAGCTGGGGAAGCAGCCGGATTATTGGTCTAGCTGTTGGATGCGTGAGTAGTGAACCCTTTCTCAGGGTTCCAACTCAACACCTTATACGGCACGCTGACATACTCAGGATTGGTGTCCTGCTGATGGCCCGCTTCATGCTTTACCCATTGACCCGCGACGACGTGCCACCGAGGCGCAAGCGGATCGACATAGTGCTGGATTGTGGAGAACTTGTGCTTCACGGCATGATCCTCTTCTGGATCAAGAACTGGCGCTTCTCCGAGTCGTCGCAAAACTGAGCCAACAGGTTCTTGGTGCCCTCGCTGGCTTTTGCCATCGCTGCCACGCAAACGCTGCACAGGTTTTTCTCCCCCGACATCACGTCGGAAAACAGCTTTTCCGGGGAGTGCTCGTTCGGGTGGAACGCGGCATTCTTGGCAGCGTCTTGCGCCAGTTTGGCGAGGTCCAGCTTGACGCCGAGTCCCAGTGCCCGTTCAACCGCCGAATCGTATGCTTCGCCGTAGGCTTCGTAGAGCTTTCCGAACATCTTGTGATCTTCAAAAAACGTCGGCCCTTGCGTGTCGTGGTGAGCGCGTTGGGCAAACAGGCGGAGGGTCAGCAGTTGGAGGGCGACGAGGTTCATGGTTCGGTATTGTAGCGGGTGGGGTGGTGGTGGTCAACCTTCTGTCATCGGAATGGTGTTCTGCACCCAGCCTGCTTTGGCGACGGCATAGCCGTTGGTCGGGAACGTGCCAATCAGGTCCGGTGCCTCGACGCCCAGCTTCTCAGCCAGATCGGTGACGCGCATCTTCTTGCCGTTGAGAGCGGCTTCAATGTCGGCACGAGTGATCCGCTTGGTCGGCTTTGGCTCGGACGCTTTCACCTTCACTGCCTCGGGCAGATCCGACGATTTGACGACAGTGTGAACCGGGGGTTCGGGTGCGGTCATGGGGATGATCTCGGTGGGCTTTTCGTCGTCGCCCCAGAAGTCTTCACCTTCTGGTTCTGGCTCTTTCTCGTCAGCGTCACAGACACTAACAGGACTGGCAACGTCAAGGTTCCCGTTCTTGGGGCCACGCCCCAAGATGATGTCGGCTAGCGATCCGTCCTTGCAGCCATGCACCAGCACGGCCTTGGTGCTGACGAGACCGCCGCGCTCGCGTACCACGCGGTCGTGCTTGACCGAGTCGCAGACAAGGTTGGTTCCCTCCATGCGGTAGTTGCGTGTGGCCCACATGTCGCTGATCAGTTCAGTGTGCGACACGCCCATGTGGTAGATGGGCCAGCGCAAATACACGTCGAACGGAGTGTTGGGGTTCATGTAGCTCGGCTTGGCGAGATCGACGATCAAGGGTTTGATACGCTCGTCGCGTTCCATGTTTGCCGGGTAGATGCCGGTGCCCATCAGCATGCGGTCGTTGTCGCGGTAAACGATCTTGTCGTTCTCGGCGTATGGAGTGTCAACGACGACCCCACGGAACGGTGTGCCGCCCATGCGGTAGTCTTCCTGCAAAAGCGTGGCCCAGCGTGGCACCCGTGGCAGCATGTCGGCCTCCATCCACAAGAACGGTTCCGTGTTGCCCATTGAGCCGAGAGCAAACACGACGGCGGAGAAATGGTTGTTGCAAGCGATAGGGGCACCGCCGTCAAAGTCTTGACTGAGAACGTGTGTCTGTGCGCCAAGGAGTTCAGCGGCCTCGTAGGCGGCGTCCTTGGCGGCAGGTGTTGGGAAGAGGATCACGGGGAACTCTTCCAAGCCCCCGAATTTGAGCAGACATTGTGTCAGAGCGGGCAGCAGGTGCTTGTCGTGGGCGGATACGGGGATGGCGATTTTCATGATTTAGAATTTTCGAGTGCTTGTTGAAATTTGAGGAGTCTTGCCCGTTCGCCGTGGTCGGCAAAAAAGTCGGGGCAGCGATTCGCGTTGAACTCGTACACCCGTTCGCTGGCTTCATCGGTGGGGAGATTCTCCCTCTTGGCAACCTCGTTAACCAAAAGCTCATAGACGGGGCACGCTGGGTATCCCGCGTACTGCCATCCTTTCGGTGGGGTGATGCGAGTTTTCTTCTCCGTCCGAAGACGTTTGCCTTCCAGCACGGTGCCGTCCGGCAAGTTGATCACACCGTCGGCGACGTATTGCGCCCAGGTATTGCTGGGGTAGATGCAGTCTGGGTGGGTCAGGCACACCTCTTGGATGCGCGGATGCTTCAATCCTTCGGCGATGGTCATGCAGGCGCTTTGATTGCCGATGAATAGCGCGGACCCAGCGATCATGCGAGCCGCCTGCAAGAAGTCTTTGGTGGACTGATATTCGACCTGACCGAAAGCCTCGCAGAAACGCGCATGTTCCTCGACAAGTCCGATGAATACCAGCTTACTTCCAAAGTGTTTCACCACTTCGCCCCACGGGAATTGGGGGTTGTTGTAACGTGGACTGCGGTTGATGACGACGCGACCCGCGTATGAGGTGTCTGGGTCAACCGAGAGCCACGGTTCGGATACGTCCGGCATCGAAGATATGAAACCGTCGCGGATTGCGGCTTGCGCGTGGTTCTGCGCCAAGTTGAGACCGTTGTTGATGTACCCGTACCGCCTGAATTTCTCAGACTCCCAGTGGAGCGTTTCACGCTTCCAGATGCGAACGGAGTTGATGTATGGTTGCGCTTCGATCAAAGGTTTGACCAAGTGTGTGCGGTGGACGATGCCCGCTGTGTCTGAGTGGTCCCGCAGATACACATCGCACTGCTTGCCGGTGTGCTTGAGTGTGGCGAGCATGACGAAGATGTCCCCGGCGTCTCCTGTGGTGGAGGCATTCAATGCGTTGTTCTCATACCCACGTCCAGGAAGGATCACGTCAAGCAGCCCTTGCTTTTGGTCTTTGTGAAAGAGAACCGCCTCGTCGCCAACGACCGCCGTGTCGCGGGGGAACTCGTGGAGTGTGGCATCCCCGTTGACATCGTAGGTGCCGTAGCTGTGGCGGATAAGTTCAGTGCGTCCGATCTTGTCTGGGTGGGCGCAAACAATGAACTCGTCAAAACTGCCGCTCTTAAACCCAACTGGTGTGTGGATGAAAGCGTTTGGGCTTTGCACTCCAATCCCTGAAGAGTTGTCGAACGGAGGGTTCATGCGCTCGGGGTACAGGTATTCTTTACCGACACGCTCGTACTCCTTCGACAGTGCCGCTGCCCACCCTGCTTTCAACGGAGAAACGTCAGCCTCAATCCAGATGAACGCTTGTCCTTTCATGCGTTCCGCCACATACCGGAACGACCAGTTCGCCACCTCGGGGTATCGCATGCCCTCCGGTTCCGGCGCGGTGAAGACTTGAACTTCGGTGCCGTCCAGTTCTTTGCAGAAACGGACGAGACGTTCGACAGCCTTCTTCTCGTGAGGAGCTTGGTAGAGGACGACTGGGAGGGTGCTCACAGCTTTTGATAGATGATGCAGAGTTGGGCCAAGGCTCCGTGCCGTGTGGGATCGAAATCTCGATCTTCCCACCGAGACCACGGGAAACGATCAACCTCGGTTCGGAGGTCCACCAACGTCATGTCTGCCTGTTTGCCGAGGCGAACGATTTCCTTGTATCCGAAGTGGCGGTGATTCTGCGGCGGGCGTTCCAGGTTAATCAAATCCCACGAGGTTTTGTGATCGCCGTTGAATCTCGCCGAATTGTCCGTGCCGAACTGGAAGTCATTGAACTTCTCGTAGCACGAATACAGGGGCACCAGAATGTAGATGTGTCCCCCCGGTCTGACAACTCTTGACCAGTTGCGCAACGCCATTTCTGGGTCGTGCAAGTGCTCAAGGCAGTGGGCCGACACGATGTTGTCGAAGGACTCGTCGTCCAAGGTTGCAAGGAGGGTGGCGTCACCTTGCGCCAGATCCCATTCGGTCACTGTGCTCGGCGGCGGCACCCTCAAAGGGTCTGGGCCACAGCCGATGTCAAGGATTTGGCCTTTCAGCCATTCGTAGTCTCCAGCACGCGAACGGGCTGAGTGAGATTTGGTCATTTCGTCGGACATGGGTGCGGCTTTCTTTGCGTTTTATAGGGTGAATGTCAACCGAAACTTTGATCAGCCCAGCCGTAATTGCTGCTGGTTGTTTCGAGGCTCAAATCGGAGTAGCGGCCTTTGCCTGCGCGGCTGGTCACGGCTGCCTCCAAAGCGGCGTGGCGACGATCTATCGGGGCAGACGGCAACGCCGTTCGACGAGCAGCACGGGCGAGGGATGTCAACCCATGGCGGCGGCGAGCGATTTCGACGCAGCCAAAAAAAGCGTCGGCGCGGTCAGGGCTTCGACCGTTGGTGCGCTGCTTCATCACTTTCTTGGACTCCGCTTCCACTTTCTCTCGGTCCACGAGTTTGTACATGCGGGCGCACATTTGAATGCACGTTTCCGGGTCAAGCCCGCGAACCTGCCCCGCCTTGACAAAATCCTTGCCGACGTACCACAGTTCGGACACGCGGTTGGCGAACCTGTCTTTGCCTGTGCGTGCGTTGGTGGTGCCGACAATTTTGTCCGATGGCGCTCCGGCGAAGCTCACCATCTGGAAGCCTCGACCCATGGTGATCGCCATCAGGGACGCAAACGGATCGCCCGCGCCCGTGGAGTCAGACCCACGGTCTTCCACTTTGACGCCCCGCTTGACGCATTCCTCATTGAAGAGGTTCACTAGCTGCTGGTTGCGATCCACGGTCTTGTCGCTGGCGTCAACCAAGGCCATGAGGTTGATCGTTTCGACAAGCTCGATGCCCTTCACGTTGCGTTGATGGATGGCAGAGTAGTATTCACCCACCCGGCAGAAGCAGGCGACTGCCTCATCCCCGCCGTGGCTGAAGGCCGGATCGAGGAAAGCGATGGGGGTCGGTGAACTGAGCCATGTGGTAACTTTTTGCTGGCTACCGCTACTGGTGATCTCAACTTCGGTGTAGATGGCGTTGGCGTCACCGTCGGGAGAGAGGAAGCCACGCACCATTCGGTAATACTCAGGCGACTTGGGGCCGAGGCTTTCGCGCAGATCCGTGACGGTGCGCAAACTGAGGATGCCTTTCCACACTTCGCGACCGGCAAGCACGTTGGGAGATTTCTCTCCGTCGAAGCGGATGCAGTACCCACGTTTGGTTTTCCACCCGTCGAAGGTCTCGTTGACCGAGTTCCACCCTTCCTCGGGTTCCATGAAGACACCGAGAGGATCAAAGGGAGACGTGGGGTTGCCGATGCCGATGAACTGCAAGTACTCGTTGGACTGCAAGTTGGTGATGGCGGTGTTGTAGAGGCTGTGCGTGAGCAGGGGCAACTCATCTGCGATGAAGATCACGCAGCGGTTCTTGAAACCGATCTTGGTGGAAGCGTCTTTGTCCTGGCCTTTGCCGCCTGCCACAAGTGCGATACCGGAAAGCTGGTTCTGCTTACCATCCTGGTTGAGCCTGACGATCTTCCCCATGGACGACACCAGTTTGGCCTGCATGTATTGCTCGCCACCGAAGAACCG
>Ga0315908_10001029_pt1 | contig 21540 bp, 15 predicted proteins | sample LakEriMetagenome_12_FD_203520 | JGI IMG/M metagenome (GOLD analysis project Ga0315908, IMG submission 203520) | Freshwater fungal communities from buoy surface, Lake Erie, Ohio, United States - Buoy 4 MA124 | ecosystem: Environmental > Aquatic > Freshwater > Lake > Lake biofilm | place: USA...
GTATCATTTTTATTTCAAAAAATAAGACATTATATTCTTAATCTAACTAACTGGAACTTATAATTTAATTTCAGTTTGTTTTTAGATTATGTTATCTTAAATTTTAAAAATATAATTACTTTATCGATAATTTTCTATTAAAATATTCTTAGTATTGTTCAACCAATTTTAAACTTATATTCCTTTTTGATTTTAACTTATATAAGATTTTCTTTTAATAATTTCTTTCTTTTTTTTTTAATTCATCGTTAATTTTTTATAATAAAATTATTTAATATATTTCTATTTTATTATTAATGGGTGGAGGGAAATCAAAAAATAAAAATGAATAGAAAATAAATATAATAAAACTTGATCCTTTTGAAACAAAAGTAGTAGTGAATGAAAATAAATATTAAACTGGTGATAATACAACAAATATAGACATTAGTATTCAAATAAATGAAAAAAATAGTTTTTTGGATAAAAACAAAAGTCAAATTAAAGAAAATAAGAGTTTTTTCAACGACATAAAACTAATAAAAGGAGAATTAATAGGGAAAGGAACTTTTGGTAATGTGTATAAATGTTTAGAAGAAGAAACAGGGAAACTAATAGTAATGAAAGAAATCCTACTTCAAGACACAGAAAGCAAAAGAAACGGAGAGAAGCAAATTGAATCAATGAAAAGCGAAATTAGAATTTTAAAAGAACTAAGACATAACAACATTGTAGGTTACATTGGGACAAATCTATTAGAAAACATGAAAGGAGCAGGAATAGTGATGGAATATATGGCTGGAGGTAGTATCAAGAATCTTCTAAATCAATTTGGAAAGTTGGATGAGAACATCAGCAGAGTATATCTAGTATAAGTGTTGAATGGTTTAGTCTATCTGCATCAGAACAACATAATTCACTGAGACATTAAATGCGCCAATCTCTTCCTTGATACTCAAGGAATAGTCAAAATAGGAGATTTTGGTAGCAGCATTAAAGTTAATCATCTTGATTCAAATAACAGTCATATTGTTGGTAGTCTCTATTGGCTTGCACCCGAAATCCCCTTCAATCTCTCATATTCCTTTAAGAGTGATGTTTGGTCTATCGGCTGTCTTCTTATTGAAATGCTTACTTCACTTCCACCTTATTCTCATATTAAGTCACATAAATAAATCATTCTTACTCTCTTACAACATATTCCTCCTTAATATCCTCCTAATATTTCCAAATCATGTGTTTCCTTTCTTGAATCCTGTTTACAATTTGATCCTAATTAAAGGTTATCTCCTCTTTAATTACTGAAACATCCCTTTATTTCATAAATCTATTAAAATTAAAATACTAGCATCAAAAATCAAAATCACATTAATTAAAATGACAATACTTAACTCAACTCTATACATAATAATTGGCATAGTTTATATAATAATGATTAATAAGATTATTAATAATTAAATTTTAATTTTTAATAAGATAATAATAAAAAAAATTAACACCATTTATATTGGGAAAATATTTTTCGATAAGAAATTGACTTTTAATAAAATAAACAACTAAAAAATAATAATTAATAATGATAATTTTATTATTAAATTAATTTTTATTATTTTTATTTTTACTATTATTGATCATTATTAAATTTCATTAAATGAATTTAATGATGTAGTTTTTAATTAACTAGCTTAGTCACGAAATTCATCCTTTTCTTTTATAATAAAATAATTAAGTGTTTTTGGTTATAAATGTTTTTTGAAATCATTTGATATGCTTTTATTTTATGAAGAATTAGAAAGATTACCAAAAATAGCACTTGAACTTTAAATAAAAGCGTTATTAAATTCCAAGACGGATAAATTTCCTTTGCTTTTTTTGTTAAAATTTAATTAATTATTTTTCGTACTTGAATCACATTTTATACTTGTTTCATTATTATTTTAAATATCTTGTTCATCAATATAGCTATTAGATTAATTTAAATTGTTTTAATTTTTCTAATTTTGTAATTCAAAGGATCTAATAGAATATATAATATCTAAAGAGTTGAATTAGAAAAGGAGCTATTGATAGCTCTATATGTTGACGCTTTGTTATATTTTTGAATCATAATTCATAATATAACTATGCTTAAGTATATTGATTCCTTATAATCATTAACTTGGTAATATTTTAAACATGTTTATTATCAAATCTTTAAATTAAAAAGACGAATTTACCCATTCTTTATTACTGGTATTAAATTTACATTATAATATATTTTAAAACAATTATTAGTTATTATTAGATTTGAAAGGATGAATTCCGCATTTTAACGTGTATAATATTATCGCTTTTTATTTTTATAATATATATAAATAAACATAAAGATAAAAAATAAATAAATTCAAATTAAAAATAAAGAAATCAAATTATAATAATTAAATTTATAATAATATAATAAAATAATAATATTAATAATGAAAATGTTTACCTAAATTCCAATAATCAATTAAAGCTGTGTGTTATTATCCTTATATGACCTCAGGAGAATAATTAATAGAAGTTCCAACAACTTCAGCTCTAGGATCATTTGGATCATAATAGATAGCAGATCCAAAATCAATAATTTTTATTGTTATATTTTAATCAGTTATATCAGAAATTAATATGTTTTCTAACTTTAGGTCTCGATGAAGAGCAAAATTAAAATGAATGTATAGCAAAGCACTAATCAATTGAGTAGCGATTTAAACTATCATTTTATCTGGTAAAGTTTATCTTTTTTCTAAAAGATCAAATAAATCTCCTTTTTCTAAATAAGGCATTACTAAATAAACCAAATCATCTTCTTCATACACTTCTTCTAACTTTAATATATTTTCATGATCCATTGATGATTAAATATCGATTTCCGTATCTAATTATTCTTATTCTTCGAAATCTAATGCGCATCTTTAATATAGTTTGACAGCAAATAATTTGTTATCTTCTATTCTTTAACATTAGTAGACTTATGAAATCGGACTTCTATTAAAATATCATTTATATTTTTTACTAAAATATCTTTTTAAGCAAAACATATTTTTAGTAAAAAGTATTTTAAAATTATAAATTCATTTAAAAGATTAATTAAGATTTCTTTTAATATTAAAATTTTTATAAATATTTTTTATATTGTTAAAATATATTTACTTTGAATATATAGAATTCATAATTTTTAATATTTAAAAATAAAAATTATATTAGAAAATTATACTATTCAAACAAAATATTAGTTTAAAAATATAATGATAATATAATATTAATAATAAATATAACATAAATAGATAATGATGATATCATAATTAATATCATGCTTATTCTAATTTTGCCTGTAATTTTCTTTGATTTTTAATTTAGTTGAGTATCTATTATTTTTATAATATTCTAATTTTGTTGAAATAATCGATTTCCTCTTCTAAAAAATTAAAGAATAAAAATACTTTCTTCCTCTATGATAGACATTTCCTAATCAGAAGAGAAGGGTTCGCTAAAGGAACTTTGTAAGTTTCTACGCCTGAAAGTATTACCAGATTGTTAAGCAGTAACCATAGTATGTGGATCCGATTAATTTTCTTTAAATATTTTATTCTATTTCAAACTAAGGAAATGTACCTTATCTGTCTAATAATAATATAAATGATATAAAAATAATTAATAATTATGATTGAAAATATAAACAGTGTAACATATATTACCTGAAACTAGTCCTATTTATAATTAATAAAGTAAGTAGCCATCTCCTACATATTAGCAATAAACTAATCAACCATATTATTATCGCTTTCTATAATGACTCCTCCTGCACCCATCTTCATCATCTTTTTCAATAGCCTTTTATTTAAGAGCTCAATGTTCTGTTTTTTTACCTTATAAATCTTCTCCTTATCATTAACATAATTCAGACTTTTGTCAATATTCTTTATCTCATCTCTTTAATGATGTTTATTATTCTTGTGATTCATAATCATTAAGTTCTCTTAATAATTATTCTCCAGTTCTTTCAATGTATTTTACAATCTATTCTTGTCATTAGTTAACCATTAAATTTATCCTTCCTACTTCACTATTCTATCCTTTAAAATCTAAAACTAATTCTCTTTACTCATAAATTTGTATATTATATCCTTGCTATCTGAAACTCCTGTTGCTAATTTTATTTTCACAAATGCTTTATCATAAGGCTCAAAAATTTCTATTATTTTTTTTTATTTGTGCTTTTAAATCGCAGAAAATAATTATTAAACTAATAATAATGCTCTCCACTTTTTTATATTTTCAAAGTTGAATTCTATTGTAGCTTAATCAGCAACTTCAGCTTATCTTTATACTAATTCTTACTATTTTTCATTAAGTTATTTTTGAAAATCTAATTAATTATTAAGAGTAGTGGATATTCCTATCCTTTAATCAATATTTTTTTGAAAAGTAGCTATTATTTTATTAAGTAAATTACTACCTTATAAAAATAATTGATTATATTCTTGACTTTTCTATTTGATTTATCTTAATTAACTTTTCAACTCTTCTTATTCATCAGTTAATCTTTAACTTCTTTTTTCATATTCTATCAAATTAAATTTCAAATCTAATTATATATGTTCCAAAATACTTTTATAAAAAGTATCTTGCTCTATTTGTTATAATTAATTATCGACTTTATGAGTATAAAGTTCGACCTGATTATTATTATCTTCTTTAATAATCAGCAATTCCTTTTCTAATTTAATTAACTGATCCATACTTTCCTACGCTTTTTGATGTTTATTCTCTATTAGTTTTTTGGTTTTAATAAGATCGTCAAACTTCTTCCTTTGAAAGTTCAGGTATTTATCTGCTTCCTGATGAAGAATCACATCATTAGAGATAAAATCTTTAGAGTAATTAACAAACTCTTTTTCAAAAATTTTAGAAAAATCATTTCGTTTTATCTGACTCTGTAGTATTTGAATCTTTTATTACTAGATTTTTGCCATGTCTATACTTTTGCTAACCAATCGGTCACTAATGTTATTTTTTATCTATAACTAGGAAGGAGATGTGTGATCTAATTTCGTAAAGTATTTTTTTTTGCTCTCCCCTTATTTATTTTTCACATTGTTTAATCCTGTTAGCATCATTTATTATTATATGTTGTATTTTTATATATACTATCTCTACTATGCTCTATATTATTATACTTTATATTTAATATATTACATATTCTATGGATATCTAAAATTCAAATTTATAGTAATAATTTAAAATAGCTAAGATCATAAAATTATGCAATTCTATTATAGCAACTATTTTTATTATTGCTATTATTAATATTATACTCGTCACTATTAATATCTAATATATTGATAGTAATAATTAATGTATAATTTCTTATATTTAAGTAATTATAAAATTTTTATTTAAATTTTTCTTTTTTTATTATATAATAAATTATTTTAGTAAATTTTGATCATAATATTAGTATTAGTTTATTATTTCAAAGCCAAAATGATAAAAAATAATGTAAAAAAATAATTTCTAATTTTTTATTTCTTAACGTATAAATATCAATAAATATTAAAAGGATGTGTATATTAAATATAGTATTTATTGCACTATTATTCTACTATAAATTTTACAAAAACGAATAAATTAAGGATAGTAAATAAATAATAATATTATATATATCTAGATAATCATATAATACCTGCTAAACCTGAGTAGTTTTATAATTAATAAATTATTTTTTTCTCTTTTGAAGTTTTCATAATTATTGTTTAAATATTATTACAGTTTTATATAAAAAGAATATTATCTTTTTATTAATTAAAATTAAAAGAAATAACTTTTTAATAATATTATGATAAGCTTCAAAATAAAATGAATTCCAATAATATATAATAATTTTTGAGATAAAATTCTGATGAACAAATTGATTTTGATGTTAATTAAAATTTAATATTTTAATAAAAATTATTTGATTCATCAGACCATCTAATTATTAATTAATAAAAAAAATAAAATAAAAAAAAAAAAAAAAAGGAAAATAAATAAAAGCAAAATTAATAAATAGCAATAAAATATATTAAACATATTCAAGATTCTTTGGATAGTAATAATAAAAATAAATAAAAAGATTAAATTTTATTTAATTAAAATTAATATTAATTTTTTTTTCAATAAAAAAAAAATAAAGAAATTTCCTTTGAATATTCAGGATATTAGTAAATTAATGAGACATCAAATAATTAGAATTTAAATGAAAATATAATTTTCAATACTTTGACTTCTAATAAAGAGTTATTATAAAAAGAAATATGTTATAATAATTAAATAGAAGAAAAATCTAAACAAAGCTCTGAAATTAATAGCTAATAAATACTTTACAAAAATAATAGCTGCAAAATTAAAAATGAGTCAAAACAAATTAATTCTGATATTATTAGTAATTTTTATAATAATGGATATACATTAAATGAATAAATTTAATATAAAAAAGAATAAATTTTTACTAATCAATAATTGATCAATAATGATCTGTCATTATCAGATTTCAAAATAAATAATAATTGAAATAAATATTTTATATTAAATTATTTATAATTAATATATTATTAAATGAATTAAATCAAATTTATCTGAAATAAATATTCTCCTTTTTTTAATATTATTATGTCAAAGCGTATAATGTTAATATTATTAAAATGATAATTATAGTTCCTTGCTTAATTTTCTTTAACTCATTAACTTAAGAATAAGTATATTCTTTATGAATTAATAATTGATTGTTGGTTTATAACTCTGCTAATTATAAAAAATGGAAATTATTTGAATTGCTATTTCCAATATTCATTTTATATAAATAATTATAATCAGAATTAATAATTATGATTAATTAAATAAAATTAAATCAAATAACTAATCTGAAAATATCATTATGAACATAATATCCTCCTTAGGCATTAGGTAGAATGTTAAAGCATTAAGAAAATTTATAATTGTCTTCATCATCCATACACAATTTACCAGTTACAAAAATCAAAAAGCTGTTAGGAATCGGACCTTATTATGCATCTAAATCATCTAATCCAAAAACTATCTATTATATAAAAAAAATTATATTTAAATAAATATTATAATTCATTTAGAAATGATTGAATAAATTAAAATACTTTTTAAAATCCAAATGATTCAATTTTCTATTCTATCTTTTTTAATCCTACAAAGTAATCTCCCCCATATGTCATAGTTGAATTAGCTCCATAAAATGCAATCAGCTTCATTTTATCTTATTAAAGAGTTGTATAATACTATGTGACAAATTATTTTGCAAGATTAATCAAATTCTAATCCATAATTTATTATAAGATATTATTTATTATTTTTTCAATATAATATTATTCCTCTTTCTACTTAATATTAATTCACTTCTATTTATTTTTATATATTAATTATATCTAATAATATAATAATCCCTTTTATTTAATATTTATATTCTTTTTAAATATATTTATGTAAATTGAATAAAATTAAAATAGAGAACAATTATCTGACTAAATTATTAATCCTATCTAATAAATCTTTCATAATGAATAGTAATATCAATAAGAAGTCTAAGATTAAATATAATAATAATAGTAATTATAATAATAACAATCATTATCATCATAGTAATAATAATTATAATAATAATATTAATAAATGTATTAAGTATATAAAAAAACACCACTAAATAATGTTCAGCAATCAAATAACTAATAGAATTATAAAAATGATTTAAAAAACTAATAATTAAAAGTAATTTAAGAATTGTCTAATTTAAAAGAAAGTGAGGAATTTAAATAACCAGTAGATTATAAAGCTTTAGGATTAAATGATTATCCTTTAATAGTAAAAACACCAATGGATTTTAATACAATTAAAAAAAAAATTAAAGAGTCTAAATACAAAACTAATTAATGTAATATTATTAATTTAATCAATAGAATTTATAAATGATGTAAATTTAATTTTTGAAAACTGTAAAAAGTATAATTAAGAAGGCTCAGATATATTTAAATCCGCATTAAAATGTGAAAAAAATGCAAAAAAAATATTTAAGAAATATTTACAAGAAGGATATTTTTCATAAAGTAAAAAGAAAATAAAAAAAGAATAAGATAATTTTATAGTTGAAAAAACAATAAAAAATAATAATTAAATTTAAGAAAATATTTCTTTAGAAGATAAAGTAAAATTAGCACAAAATATTAAATCTCTTAATAACGATTAGTTATTTTAGGTAATAAATGAATTAAATATAAAAAGGTGATTAAAATTATAGATTAATGGAGCTCAAATGCAATAGTAGAAATTTAGTAAGAAAACTTCAAAATAAAACTAGAGGAAATTAGTCAATTGACAATAAATAAAATATATGACTATATTGATAATTTGAATAATAATAATGATATTTTGATAAAGAATTAAAGCGCTGAAAGCAATAATAATTAGATAGGAATTGAATAAACTTGTGTTGAATAATAGAAAATAACCTAGATTAATTGATTTTATATTAAATAAATTTATAAAATATACAATACAAGTATAATGAGATAGGAATAAAATTAAAATATATTGAATATAAATGAGTTTGATTTTAATCATAATTTAATGAATTTAGCTTTAATATTAACGCATTATTAGCTGTATTAAGGGTAAATTGAGCTTAATTCATCTAATACCAAATTCAAATGAAACACATTTTATTAAGGATCATAATCAAAATCAGTTTCCAATTCTTCTTAAATTCTTTTCTCCCTCTAAGTAAACCTATTAAGAAATTGGGCAGAGAAATAACGATAAGCATTTTTCTAGAACTTCATAATAAAGTATCCTAATTTAAAACTATTAACGAAATGACATAAGGTACCCATATTTGCTTGAATTAACTAAGGAATTGGAGATGATGATTGATTTACAGCCCTAAACTAATCGATTCTAGTTTCTAAATAAATAAGAAATATTGGATACCTGTGAATTGAACAGACTCAAATAATAAATGCTATTTATTCTAGAGCTAATGAATAGCAGGAAGAATAAACTTGTGAATTAGTGTAGATTAGATTTAAGAATGCAACATAACTTCAATGAGAGTGGTAAGATTGTGGATACTCAAGTATTATATCTTCATTAAATATTAAGGCAAAACTACATTCTCATATAATTTCTCCACGTCTTTATTATTGGTTATCTGGTTCAGCACTAATAACTCTATCAATCCTTGTCCATGCAATTAGAACCCTTTCTCTAACATTTTGTTTAATTCCTCACTATAACTCTTTATTATTGATTCATTTTCTTCTATTCTATTCTTCAAATCATTCTTCCAGTAATCGTTTGTGCTTTCTTCGTACTTCTTTATCAATTTTAAATTCTATTTGTTTAAACTCATAGCCACACTGCTTAATTCATTCACATTTTTATTATGATCTTTATTTATCTAAATATTTCTTCTATCAAAATAGTAGCTTGTAGAGTTGTATCTTATTTTCTTGCTTTTCAATATAAAGTTATGGAAAGGCTTTGACCATTCTCTTTAATTTATCAAACCATCATTTATTCTCAAAATATTCTTTATAAAGCTCATTTATTTTATATTTATTATCTATTTAAAGATATATATTTATTCTATTTATTATTATATTTATAAATAACATTCTTTATTTTTTAAATTATCAAAATATCATTTTATCAAAATATTATCATTCTCTATTATAAATATTTAATTAAATTATTAAAAAATATTAATATGTAAATTTGAATAAAATATAATTTTAATTCTATTTAATTTTAAGTATTTTCAATATTATGAATTATATATTATAATTATTTATTATAAATATTTATTATAAATCTTAATGGGAAAAGATAGAAAAGATAGAGAAAAAGAAGAAAAGAAACATAAAAGAAAATAAAAACATCACAGAAAAAACTCTTCACCTAGTAGAAGTAGATCTTCTTCTAGAGAATAAAAAAAAAATAAAAAAAAAAGTTATAAAGAAAAAACTAATAATTTTGGAAAAGATAAGTCAATGTCAAGAAGTAAATCAAAGTCATAAATAAAAAATAATAATAATACAAAAGAACAGTTAATAATTAATAACGGACAAAAATTAAATAATTAATAAGCAAATAATAATACAGATTAAAATAACAATAGTAATTAAAACAATAATGAAATAATGTAATAATAACAACAACAGCAACTCGCCTAAAAAAGCTAATAAATTTAAAATGGATTAGAAAATACCGCTGCTACTACTACTAACATATAGAGTTTGCCAATGATAAATTAAATAAATCCTTTCAATTAACAAGGAATGATGATAAGTTGTCCACAACCACCAAATCAATTTATGGAAAATAAGATTCCGAATTTAGCAATGCCATTTTAATTTTTTCCACCCAATTTTATGTCATAATTCTATATGAACATGATGCCAATTGAAAATCCCGAAAATAAAATAACAAAAAAGTAGTCCCCTAGTGATATAGGGATATTACTAGATAAAGGATTAGTGAGTAAAAAAACAGTGTAATAAAATGCAATGTTTTAAAATACTGACCATTTTGTTAATTTGGCCAGTGTAGTCCTTCAAATGTAGGTTTCTATAAGGAACTTACCTATTTATCTTAGTGTTTTAAAAAGAGTTATTTTGCAGTTGGATAATACATTTTCCGATCTTAAAATCAGGGAATAAAAAAGATAAATTTCTAGATTTATTAGTTTATTACAAGATAAAGACAATTTTAAAAAGAAAAACCAAAATATAAACAATAATATTGACGATATTGATTTAATGCATCTTATTTATGAAACCAAATCTAATTTATTATAAACTATTCATTTATATAATTCATAAAACCATCATCTTATTGATAAACTTAAAAACATCTAATAATCAAATGATTACTCCTATTTTGATACTACATATCAAGAAGCTATGGCAGCTTTCAAATAATTATCATGATTATGTTACATATTTTATTATTTATTTTTTAATTATTTTTATATTATAATTTATATTTATATATATATATATTATATTTATATAAATAAATTATATTTTATAATTTAATATATTAAATATATTTAAAGTTAATCATAAAATTTAAAAATAATTCAATAAATCAGTGATTGGATTGATTAATTTGTAATATGAATTATTGACTTTTTTGGATAAAATATAATTTATTGCCAGCTGATGATCTATATAACTTATCATAAACGGTTTCATAAAATTCAAAAGATAAAATTTAGTTTTAATTTATATTGATAATATTATCTAAATTAGTAACTAAAATATACTCAACCTGAGCAATATTTTCAGCGATTCTTAAATAATTATAAATATTTTTCATAGCCTCTTAAAAATTAAAGGAATCTGATAGGCTTAAATAATGCAAGCATTAATTTGAAAAAGTATGGTTGATTTTAGCAAAATCAATCAAAACAGATTTAGTGAAATCGAGATTAAAATCAATAAGCTAATGATTCTAATCATGATTTATCTCTGAGGAATCATGAATAACTTTGAACAATAGAGTTTCAACATAAGGACTGTAATGTTTGACTAATTAACCAGGAGCAGACTAGTTGTCATTAATATTAACAGACCTCTCCTTTTTTTAATTATGGAAAACTACTTAAGACTAATTATTGTTATTAAATTCATTAAAAAGTTACATCAATTATGTGTATGAAATAGAACCATTTCTTAATAAATTAACATGAAACTAATTAAGATTATATTGATCATTAATAATCTTAATAACAGTAGATTCTACTCCAAATTCACTTTCTGGCCCATCTATAATAGTAATATCCTTATCGAAAAGATCATTAAAAACATGTACACTTTAGGTTGGACTAACATGAGAAAATAAATTGGCAGAAGGAGCTGCTATTAGCTTCCCACTTCTCTTTATTAATTCTCTTGCTATTTAATTAGAAGGACATCTAATACCTACATAACCTGTCTAGGCTGTTAGCATCATTGGAATTTTATTAAGGTCTGCTTTTACTATTATCGTCAAAGGCCCAGGCCATAAATTTTTACTTAAGTATTCAAATATTTATTTTTGCTCTGAGCTTATATCGACTACTTCTAACGCTTATTATATACACCATACATGACATATCACTGGATCTGTTAAAGGTCTATCTATTATTTTTATTTATTATTTATTTTTTACTTTTTGTCTAGAATATCTTTAATATTGCCTCTTCATTTTATGCATCTGCTCCTAATCCGTATACTGTTTCTGTAGGAAAAGCAACTAACAATCCTTTTTTTATTTTTTCACTTCCATCTTTTATTTTATTATTATTATTATTATTATATTACAATCTATATCTGTGTCAGATGTACTAATAATTTTACTTTTTACATCTTCTATTTTAAAATTCTTTATTAATTATTGTTTGTTTTTCTCAATAAAATTATTTAAATTCATATTTAAATCCATTTAATATCAAATATTTGATCTTATAAATAAGTAATGCAAAACTTTATAAAATTAATATAAAAGAATTAAAATAAATATATTACAACATTATTATATATAATTAAATTAAAATAAATATATTAATAATTAAAATATATATGTGAAATATAAATATATTCATAATTTAAAAATAATATGATTAAACAATTTTAATACTAAAATTAGTTAGTCAATTTATCCATAAATAATTTTAGAAAAAAACATTTATTGGAGAATATGAATGATAATAGTATATATATTTTAATAAGTTAATTTGCATTATTATTATCTTATAGTTTTTATTAAACTTTTTATTGGCTTTCTATAAGATTAAATTATCCTCTGAAATTTTATTAATTTATATTTCACTTTATTTATAAAAATATATAATATTGAAAATTATTAGTTTTTCAAAATTTTTGATTTTTATTATAATTTTATTAATCAATCTTTATCATATTATTAATTTTTAAAATTACTTAAAAATTTAACTAATTTTTATTCAAAACTTTTTATAGAATTTAATACCTTTTTTTTAAAATTTAAATCATATCAAATTATTTTTACATATGAATACAATTTATTTTTAGATTATATTAATATATAAATAAATATTTTTCATATTTGATTGTAATAAAATCATATTTAAATTTTTTTAAATAATTTATTTATCTAAAATAAAATAATAATTTAAACCAAGCCCTAAATATTAAATATTTAATTATAATCTTATTAAAATATAATATATAATCATTATAATTTATTAATCATTTTACTCTTTGTTTATATTTATTACTAAAATATTTTATATTTTCATCAAAAATAATATTAATTTCTTGATTGTCTTCTTTTTATTATAAGAATATTTAACATATCAAATTGAAATAGTTATTATTTTTATTCTATAAAAATTTTTATACTGCATTAAAAATATAATCTTAATAAAAAACATATTTTATTTATAATTCTTAAAATTAAAGATTCTATAAATTAATTAAATTTTTTTACATTAAGATTTTTTTCATTTTTAGCTTTTAATTTTATGTATTCATTATAAATATTATTATAATATTTTACAGATTCTAATATCTGGTTATTTTCTTTATTTTAATAAGTTACAAATGAATTTATTTAATTTTAAATCAATTATATGTCTTTAGCATTTTTGTTATCTAAGAATGATCGATAAATAATTAATTACATATTGAGTCCATCAAATTATTAATTCTAACATATATTTCTTTTAAATCTGAATTATTTTACATATTTATTTTTTGTCCGAATTCATTATTCATTTAAAATAATAATGCGAAATTCTAAGCTAAATTTTGAATAGTTTATTAAATTTATTAATAATCAATTAATAAACTTTTAAGATTTTCTTTTATACTTAAAAATTATATATTATTTAATTATACTTTTTATAAGTAATCGATGAGTTTTCGAAATATTTTTAACCTTATTCAATATAATTTTTTTATTGGGTGTTTGCTCTTAACTCTAAAAAAGGATTTAGTAATTAAATTTATTTATAGTCTAAAGTTTATTTAGAATTTTATTTTAGCATATTTTAAAACTATTATTAATCAGGATTTCTAAAAAATTAATAAACAACAGGATTAAAAAAGAAATCTGGAAATCTTCTAATATTTTTACAAAAGTATTCAATTTTATTAGCTTTTCTTTATTAATGGTTTTATTTTTTATTTGATAATTTTTTAGGCAAAGGTGGAATATAAAAACCTGGATAGTTGATTTTTAAGTATTAATAAATGTTTTTGAAATCTTTATAAGATCTTTAAACTTTCCAGTTATAAGGCTTTGTATTAATTCTGTAAATATCATCATCATTATTAACGAATAAATTTAATTTCATTTTAGATTATGTTTATTCACTATGGAATTAAATATATTAAATTACATAAATTGGATATTAAACTCACATTCTCCTAAATCAGGTATTATAGATGAGTTTTCTTATACTTTTAAATTTATTATTAAATTTTCATCTTCTTAGATACTTAAACTGACACTGTTTTCTTTTTAAAATTTTTAAACTATTTATTTCAATTAATCTAATGTCCAATTATCTATATTATCCCCTTGATATTTACTTTCATTCATAAATTCTTAAAATTTAACTGGATCTAAGTTTTTATCAATTATCTCAGATCTTAAGAATTATTATTTTTGAATTCTTTAATTATCCATTAAATATATTAAAATAATTTAATATTTTATAATAATTTAAATATAATTTTATATTATCTTTATAAATAAAGATTATAAATATCTTGATGAATATTATTATTAGAAATTTTAATCATAAAAATAATAATATTGGAGATATCGGGGATCGAACCCGAGGCCTCTCGCTTGCTAAGCGAGCGTGATACCACTACACCATATCCCCATTAACCAATATCACAAATAATCCCATTTAAAGTAATGTAAATTATAAATAAATAAATAAATAAATAAATAGAATAAATAAAAATATAAATAAATAAATAATAAAAGTAGAATGTCATCTTAGATAAAATAAGCTAACAAACAAAATAATTCAAAAAGCAAAGTAGTTAAAAAAGAATTAACAATAGATGAAATACTAGCAAATAATCCTGGATCATCAATCGAAGAAATAAAAGATATTTAGACAGCTTTTAGATTTTTAGATAAAGATAATAGTGGATTGATAACAGTTAATGAACTAAAGTAAACTTTTGGAGAATTAGGATTGATGAATGATAACAAAATGTTGTATGCAATAATGGCGGGAATCGATGAAGATCATGATGGCACAATAAATTTTGAAGAGTTCTTAAAAATATCATTAACTAAGTTTAATGATGTAAATACTCGTAAAGAAGCTGCTTAAATCTTTTAGTTTTATGATCCTGATGAGAATGGGAAAGTTTCTTTAAATGAACTTAAGAAAATGGGACATAAGTTGGGAGAAAACCTAACTAATGAGTAGTATCAAGAAATGTTTAGGAGGGCAGATTTAGATGGAGACGGTTTTGTTAATCAAGAAGATTTCTACAACATACTCACTGGCAAAGTCTATTATGATTGATTATTTTCATATTATCATATTATCATTTTTTATTTATATTACATATTTTATTTGAATTTATTCATTAATTTATTAATATATTTTTATTCAAATATATATTTATCATCTATGAAGGTGTTGTATATAGTTTTAATTTTAGTATGTCTAAATTTAAGTGTATTAACAGAAGATCTAGATAGTGTTTAATAATTAATCAATAGAATAACTCCCTAATATGGAGAGTATTTTGAATTGCAATTAGAAAGTGGAGATAAAGATTGGTGTAGCGTAGAATACTCAGAAAAGATAGACAAAATAATAATAAAAGGTAACGAAAAATTAAGTTTATGCAAATGTTATAATGAATACATCACAAAGATCCTAAAAATGCAAATAAGTTGGACCGGTCGTAATACATAGTCGAATAGTTTAATAAAAGAGTTCCGAAAGATAAGAATAGAAAGAATCTGGAAATATAGCTACTACCTAAATGTATGCACATTCTCTTACTCAATGGTATGGTGGGACGAAAAAAGATGGGAATAGGAAATAGACTACATGGCATTAAAAGGAATAAACATGGCGCTGATGTTTACAGGTCAGGAACAAGTATGGCTTGACACTTACTCTATGCTAGGTTTAAATTAAAGTGAACTGAATTCTATAAGAGAAACGTACTTTACAGGCAGTGCCTTCTTAGCATGGAACAGGATGGGCAACATTCAAGGCTATCCCAATGGTCTCTCCCTCTCCTTTATTCAGACATAATTCATCCTTGCCTAGTTCATTGTTACTCGTATGAGATCTCTCTCCATCAAGACTATCCTTCCAGCTTTTAATGGTTATGTCCCTAACTAAATTGCTCAACATTTTCCTAATGCTAATATCACTCACAGTCAGGTTTGGTGTAACTTCACTCATAAATTCACTAAAGTTCTATTTGTCAATCCTATGGACCCACTTTATGTCTTGATCTAAAAGACTTTTGTTTAAAATCTTATTCTTTCTTTTGGCACTGATCATCTCTATAATGGAGATTAGTTTAATGAAAATATGCCTTCTAATAATACTTCTAGTTACCTTTCTGCATGCAGTCTTAATTTTATAAAAGGATTAATATTGGCAGACCCTCAAGCAGTATGGGTCATTCAAGGATGGCTATTTTATTATTAATCTGAATTTTGGCAAGATCCATAAATAGACTATTATTTGTAACCAATTAATAATTCATAGTTGCTCATTTTAGATCTCTATAGTGATACTTATCCTTACTTTGATCATTATCCCAAAAACAAGAATTTCATTTATAATTAGTTACATGATTTTGGAGGGAATAATGGATTTTATGGAAGATTATAAACCACAAGCTCTTTTCCTTTCTTTTTAGAAGATAAATACAAAGATTCAATGAATGGAATTGGAGTAACAATGGAAGGAATAAACTAGAATGCGATATTATATGATTTTATGTTGGACTTAAATTGGAGAGATTAGAATGAGCAAAATTAATAAGCTGTAGACTATTTATAATATACAAGTGACTACATTGCATCTAGATATGGAAAGTTTGATGATAATACTCAAAAGGCATGGTATATCTTAGTTTAATTAGTTTATGCTCAGAATCCTAAAAGAAGGATTCCTAAGTCATTAATAGGAACAAGACCTAATCATTTATTTGATGATTACAATTCTTACGATAATTGTCAACTCATCTTAGTTTTAGATCTCATGCTATAATCTAAATCATTATTTTCTAAAATATCAGGCTATAGATATGATTTGATTGACATTACTAGAGAGTTTCTAGAAAATATTTTTAAACATCATTTTTAATCTAATATTGTTAATATTATTATCGACCCATCTCTCTTTAGCAATACACTTTTTAATTAATAAAAATAATTCATGCTTGACTTAATATTAGACATGGATTAGATATTAGGATTTGATGAGTTATTTTTATTTGGGAAGTGGTTAGATGATGCTCTGAAAAATGCTAACAATGAAGATGAATATAAAGATTACTTTTTCAATGCTAAGAATTAAATTACCAGATGGGGACCTGATGCTTAAATCAATGATTATGCTCAGAAATCTTGGAATGGACTTACCAAATATTATTACATGTAAAGATGGAATATTTACTTGACAACTCTCTAAACCTAATTAAAAAATAATAAACTTGACTTTTCTGTCCTTAATTAAGTTGTAGATTAATTTGAATTAAATTGGAATCATGACTCCACAGATTTCCATCAATATCAAAATCAACCCAATATTGAATATATTGAAATCTTAGAGTCGATAATAAAGAAATATCAAGAGCATGTAAAAAATAATAATATCTGTTGATGATTTATTATCCTTATTATTAGATTAATATTTATTATATTAATAATAGTCATTTATAAATTGATTAATAAGAATGATTAAGATAATCAATATTGATAATATCCTTAAGTATTGAATAAGACTCTGATGAAGAGATGACCTTCTTAATACTCTTCGGTCTAATTTAAATGTTTGATGAGATGATTCCTGTGTTCCTAATTTGATTCAGACTTGTCCCTTAGAATCTACATGCACTTTTCACAGACATCAACATGTCCCCCTGGTCTCATCTTACCAGGCCTAGTGTTCAAACAGATAAACCTTTGACCTTCTAAATCTGATGAATCGCATGTTCCATTGCAACTGAAATAATGAGACTGATTACCTTTATTTTATGGCTGGATGTTCTTACCAAGTTTGTATACGTCAATATTCTTTAGATAACTTTCATTTTCGGTGTCAATCCAAACTAAATTGTCTCCAACTTAATATACTTTTCCTTTTTCTTCGTTAATTTCAAATTTGTCTCCACAATCTATACAATAATATTCATTCTTGAAATAATTGAAATATTAACCTTTATCTTTTTTAAGCTCAATATTACATTTTTTACACTTTTCTCCATGCACAAAATCCACCAATTCATTTATTATTTCGATATTATCACCAAATTTATTTTTAATACTTTCAATTAAATATTAATCTTCACTTCTTAACCAAGAATTTATGGTTGGCTTTTTACATAAAGCTACTTATTTTCCACTTTAATCAGTTTCTGTTGATTTATTTAATTTCAATATTAATTCAAAATTATAACTTATTTTTTGAAATTAATTTCTAAATTCCTTATCTTTAAAAATTATTTTTAATTCTTTTTATATGGATTTATATTTATCATCTTAAATTTCTTATAAGATTTATTTATCATCATTATCTTATACCTTGGTTAATTACTCGATAATTTAACTTAAACTCTCAGATTTTGGTTCACATATATTTTAAATAATATTGTTCTAATCAAAATAAAAGAAAACTGGAAGGTCTCTAAACCCTAATACCCTTATTTTTTAGCTTTATTCGGTGTCAATAAAGTTTAAAACTGTAATATTGCTATGATTATTCATATGATAGTTTTTATTTTATTCATTCGTTGAAATTACATCTATCAAATAAACCGCAGTATCTTTATTATTTTAAGCCCATTAATTTAATTCTATACCTATTTGATTACAGTAAGAATATCCATTATAATATATCATTAATAATACCTTTTCCTATCCTTCCTTTTTTTATATAATGTCAAAATCATTGCTTTATAATTATGCATTTTTTAAATCTTTTTCAAAAAATTCATTAAATGAATCAAGTTTTATTCCTATAACTGATTTCATTAAAAATCCATCTAAACTTTAATCTTTTATTTAGTTTTTTAATTCATTTTTAATTTTTTAAAGTAGATTATTATACTAAGAATCCAAATTAATTAAATTATTAATTTTATAATTACCGTCAAACTTAATTATCTATCATTGTTAAATTATCAATTATTTATCATTTTAGAATAAAATTTATGATTCTTTTTCAAATTTTACATTAGATTCATAATTAATATCTTTAAAAAGTTAAAATATTTTATTATTAATATTTTAATTATCAATAACTTTGAGTTAATAATTTACTGATTTAAAATCATAATTTTAAAATATTTTTTCATTTAATTTATTTAATTCATCTATATCTTTTTAATATACAGTTACTATATAAAAAGGTTATTTTAAATAATAAGTATTTTAGGAATCGATTTTTATTTCTAATTAGTATTCCAATGAAATTTTTGCTTTTATTTAAGTATTTTATATTATTGATTTAAAATTAGCAATAAGATTATCAATCTAAGTAATTTAATCATAATCTGTTTTTTAATCTTTGTTTTGATTAGAACTAAAATTCAAAAGAGAGTTGATACGATCTTCTAAGTTGATTTAAGAAGGATGCCCTAAGTAATTGATTTTTGCATCTTTATCTAATAAAATAACAAAAGGAATACCACTTATTTTAAACTTCTACATCATTTCATGATCAGCATCCCAGCCTGTAGCAATTTTAAAATGTTCAATATCAAACCATTTTTTATTCTTTACTCTTTTTATAACTTGTTCATCTTCATCATCAACATTAATTCCAATAATTCTTACATTATTTTTCCATGCTTCTTTATTCTTTAATAACATATCTTAATTATGTTGCATTGGTTTTTAACATGGTCCACACCAAGTTGCCCATACATCTAATAGAATTACTTCTCCTTTGTGCTCAAAACTCATCAATTCATCATTATTTATATATTCTTCATCTTCTTTTATCTTTAAATGTTTTAAATTTCTTATTTCTTTTAATTCATCTCCTAGATTTAAATAAGTACTAAACCATTTCTAATTTATTTCTATAAGACCTTATTAATTTTATTCATTTTCTTTTTTCACATTTTATATTAACTCTTTTAATTTTTCCTAATCTTATGTTTTTCCAACAACTTTATAATCATCTGATTCTTATGTTTCTCCACATCTATAATCGACAGTGAATTTTTAAAATAATTTTAATTCAAATTATTTTAATTCCATTTTCTTAGCTTATAATAGCATTTATTATAAAGTGTACTCATAATTATTTCTTTAGCTCATTTTATTAATTTTTATTTACTATACTATTAAAAGTATTTTATAATAAATTATTCTGATATATTCTAATCATTTCTATTTTAAAAATTAAATGTAATAAAAATTAAATTAATTCTGATAGACTAAATATATTAATCAAATTATATTTTATTTTAGCAATAAATAAAATACAATATTTTGATTAATATAAATAAATGTAAAAAATATATATTGAATTAGTATTAATATAAATTTATATTATATAAATGGAGTAACAATAGAAATTAAATAACCAAAAATATTAAATGGATTTTATGGAAAAGATAACATTATCTCCAATAGAAAAATATGTAAGATTTAATAAGTTTCCATGGAAATTATTAGTGCATGTAAGTCTTTTAATATTTACAACTTTATAAGTATACTCAGTTATAGGACTAAGAGGAGCTCATAATAGATCAATTAAATAATCATTGAAGTATATTTTGTTTGAAGATTCAGAACAATCAAATGAAAAAGTGTTTTAAACAATGACTGAATTTTAAAGTCATCTTAAAAAAGTTCTATAAAGTTTTAATTAACTTGATGATTTATTGTATTAAGATGTAGATATAGAAAATGCTTAATTTCATTTAGAAGTTTAATATTTAATGGTGAACTAATCAAATATAACAAATATGATATATAATTTAAGTATCAAAGATGAAACAATTAATGATCCTTTCAATTTAGAAAATATTCAAAGCATCCGAGATTTCATGAACCAAATATCTTCTTTTAGCATAATTGGTAAAAACTTAACATTTAAAACATTTTACTAAAACAGCTTTGAGAAAAATAAAGATTAAGATGAATTTTACTGTATGAAATGGAATATAAAAATTAATTATGATTTTTAATCATTTGCTTCAGTAAAAACGAATTACAAAACTGAGTCTTTCTACTGTGATATACCAGGCAGTCATGACTTAGGCCATTCTTATTTAT
>Ga0315908_10001032_pt1 | contig 21475 bp, 13 predicted proteins | sample LakEriMetagenome_12_FD_203520 | JGI IMG/M metagenome (GOLD analysis project Ga0315908, IMG submission 203520) | Freshwater fungal communities from buoy surface, Lake Erie, Ohio, United States - Buoy 4 MA124 | ecosystem: Environmental > Aquatic > Freshwater > Lake > Lake biofilm | place: USA...
ATTTATTAAGAATTAAATATTAAATATATAAATTTTAATAATTAGTAACATTTAAAATTAGATATTAATAATTGAATTAAATATGAATAATTAATAATAATTAATAATAATAATAATAATAATAATAATGAGAATAAAAAAGAATAAAATAAAATATAATAATATAAATAAAAAATGTAAAGAGAATTAACATTAACAATAATATTAATAATGTTAATAAATGTATAGAAAAGTCAACTTTGTCCGCGCATAAACTTTTCATCAGATGGAGTGCACAGCAACGAAGACCTTGTAAAAAAAGGAGTAACAACTCCAATATGGGCTGAAGATGCAACTAATCCAATTATCATAGGTTCATCCAAGAAACAAGACTATATCTATATACTAATTGAAGATGACAACGGATCATTTGACAAAGAAAACATTCATCTAGAATTCGATAATCAAAAATACGCTAATTCCTCATTTACTCTTGATAAATCCAAAAAATAAAATTCTAATCTATATGAATATGCTGTAAGAATCATATATCATTGTAATAATTATGGAGGAGCTCTTATTAATTACAAATTATAATTTAATTTACCAGGATGTGGATCTGCTTATGTTCATTGGAAAAAACTGTGTGGCAATCCAACCTAGCCAAGAGATGGATTTACAATTGATTTAGAAGATAAAAATACTAATAGGACTATTGTGAAAAATGGAATGTTAGTCAATAGTTTAGAGTTCGATAAAGATTTGGATAATTATTATTATAAAGTTGATAGTGATTAAACTTCAACTGTGTTTTATTTGAGGATGGAATAGACTAGTATTAGTAATTCTGCTGAGGATAATGATGATCCTCTTATTACTATTCTTAGAGATGTTGTTAAAAGTACTCCTGAAACTAAGATCAGTGCTCCTAGAGTTGATGCTGATACTTCTGTACTTTTGCCATCTCTAAATGGCTCAATTGTCCAGTTTGGAGGAGTTATCACTACTTAAAGTTAAGTATATTTATTCTCATTATTATATAAATACTATCATATATATACATTATCATTTATACTTAATATACATTCTATCATTAATAAATATTATCTTATTATTATTATTTTCATTATTATTTTAGAGGATGGAAGTACATTATGAATGTCTAAATAGAAATTATGATAGTTATGTTGAAGTCACTATTCCTCTTGACTATTTTAAGGACATTTCTCTTTTCTTCTAAAAGGAATGTAAAAGTTATTCTTATTTCAATATTATTGGAGTCTTTAAAGCTAGTTCATTCTTTGATTTCATATTTAGATTGATTTTTAGCTCAGCTTTTCTTTTATTTATTTTATTTATCATAGTATTCATTCTAAAAAAGATAAATGAAAAACATTAAAATTATTAAGTTGAAATTTTGCTTTAAAAAATAGCTAAATTGCCTTATATTAGAGATTCAGTAAATATATTATTAAATTAACAAATAATAATCTTTATTATAAATTTTAATTATCTAAAGAAATTAAGCAAAAAACTTATTAATTATTAAGACGTAAATTAAGAATTAAAAAAATAAGAAGTAAGTATGAATTTAAATATAGATAATAATGAAAATGAAGAATAACAAATTGAAAAAATTAATACAAATTATGGAACTGTATGACTATTAATATATTAAATTTATTAAATAAGTTAAATAAATTTAAAATATAAAAAATTAAACAATTATATAATTAATTATAATGAAAAAAACATCATAATTAAGTCTGTTAAAAAATATTTAGGCTCATAAAACATAGCTATTACATAATTCAAATAGTTAAAGTAAATAAATTTAACAGTATCTTTTACAATAACAGAGTAATTAGAATTATCGTATTTTAAATTAAATATCATATTAATAGCTCTTCCTAGCATTCAAACTCAAATGAATAAATCTAATGAAAATCTTTATCAATAAAAAATATAAATAAATTCAGAAACAAGATAATCTAGAAATTAGTTAGTAATAAATAAACATATTTAAGAATTAGCAGTAAAACTTAATTATGTTTAATAAGAAATTATTAATAGAAATGATACCATTAATAATATTTAAAAAGATTTTTAAAAATTGTAACAATTATATATTGAAGAAAAAGGTTAATCTTAAGATAGATAAAATTTTATAGAAAATCTTTAAAATAAATATTAAGATATTAATAAATTAAATATTAAATTACTAAAAAAATTATAAAATTTAGGGGAACCTGGTAATTTACAAGTAAATAGTCAATAATTAACTTAAGTTTAAATTTTACAAAATGAAATTAATTCTTTATTAGAAGTTTAAAAATAAAATGAGGAAAAATTATTGGAGTAAAATAACGTTGATTAATAAAATTAATAATTTGTCAAAGAAATAAAGGATTTAAAAGTAATTATAAATAAATAATATGATTATTAATTAAATAGAAATTGTATGAAAAATAAATTACTACCTAAAAAAATATTTAAAATTAAATTGAAAAACATAATCAAAATTATAAATAAAAATAATTAGAAAATACTAATTTATAAACTATTTACAAAGAAAAATTTAAAATTATTAGTAATTTAGATTAAGAAATTTAATTAATGCAAAAAGAAAAACTTTCATAAAGTAATGGAAAATAAGATTTAACGATAATATTAAAAAAAGTTTAAAAATAAAATGAAATTTTAAAAGATAATGTAATTGAAAAATAGGTAAATTTATAATAATTTACATTAGAAATAATTTAATGAAATCGACTAATAATATAAAAAATTGAATTAACTAAAAGAAGAGATTTATAATAAATAACTAGATTAAAAATAAATTCAGAATGAGATAGATGTAAAAGAAAAAGGATTAAAATTCATAGAAGATTAAATCTAAAAATATTAAAAAAAGTAACAAGATATGATATTTAATCATAAATATAATTAATAAATAAATGAACAATAAGAAAATATTTTTTGATAATAAATAGAAGACCTTAATAAATAAATACAAACAAGCTTAAGCCAGCTATAAAAATAAAATTACAAGCAACTAAAATAATAATATACAGAATTGTAAAGCAAGTTTCTGGAAATGGAAAAAGAATATGAAGATTTATTAGCAAAGTAGGATAATGAGTTGATGTTAGAATATGAATTATTCAAAAAATAAGATGTAATATATTAATTAATATAGTTAGGCGAAAATTCTAGATAATCTAAATTGTCAATATTGTTGCAAAACGGAAGTGAATCCTCTGACTTGTATTCCTTGTGGCCATAGTTATTGCACTTCATGTGAAAGAGGATATCGCAAAAAAATATGTTATAAGTGTGGACCGAAATTTTAAATAGAAGCTGTTTATAGAAACGAATTACTAGATGAGCTTATTCAACTATTTGAAAATTTTAAAAAAGGATTGTAAAAATCTTGATATATTTATTTCTTAAAAAATATTTACTCTTTTATTATTAATGTTTTACAATAATATATAATATCAACATAAATATTATAAATATTATTTAATATGTAAAATATACTAAATGGAGTATAAATAAAATAAATTATTGATTATGTCAAAAAGTTAGAAGAAAAATTAGAAAAGCAATAATCTGAAATAGATTAAATAATATAATAAAATTAAGATTAATAATAGGAAATTGAAGAGTTGAAAAAATAATGTGAAAAATAAAAAATTTAAAATAAAGTTGATTTTAAAAATTAACAAAGATAAAATGAGATAGATATTAAGGTTTTATTAAATAAATAATCTGTATTTTAAAATAATAGATAAGAAGATAATTCAGAATAATTAAAAAATGATAAAGAAATAGTTATAGGAGCTTTAAAATAAGAAAAATGAATATTAGATTTTAAAAATTTTGAATTAATTTAAAATTTAATTAGAAAAGGAGGCTCATCATTCTAATTTGCTTCAGAAGAATTGAAGAAAGATAAATAATTTTTTATGGATACTATCGATAATAATGAATTTGCATTAATTAATTTATAAGATAAAATAAGAATAGACAAGAAAATAGTAAAAAATAGTGGAATAAATTTACAATTTATAAAATAAATTATGTAATAAGATAAAGAAATAGTTTTAGAAGCGATTAAAGAAAATGGATATACTATAAAATTTGCATCATTTCAATTTAGAAACAATAAAAAAATACTAATGAATGCTGTTAAATAATATGGATAAGCATTATAGTATGCATCAAAAGAGTTATAAAATGATTAGCGAATAGTAATGAATACTATTATATAAAATGGATAAGCATTATATTTTGCATCAGAAGAATTAAGAAAAGATAAGCAATTTATTATTTAGATTGTAAAAAAAATAAATAAGTTATTTAGTACGTTTCATATTATTTTCAAATTGATATAGATATTTAATCTTTATTATAAAGTTGATCTGCTCAAATAAATTTAATAATAATTTTATTAATTAAATTTCTTATTTATTATTATTGATATTTTATAAAATAAATTTTAGTTATCATTTTATTTAAATTAAATTTTATAAATTATTATATCTATATAATTTTTTAAATTTTAATTCATTATAAATAATTTAAATTTAATTTTAAAAAAATAAATTATATTATTAAATTATGAAACTAATATTTTTGTATTACAATAATATTTTATCAATAAATAATATTGAGAATTATTTAATAATAATAATGTGTATTATAATATAATGAAATATTATATGTTCAGAGCTGATAAATTAATTGGTCACAAGATGGATGAGTTAAAAGTCCAGGCGTAAAATTTTCCTTATATTTGAGAGCAATATCATATATAAAAGTCTAATTGATAAGATGATTATAAGATGCTCTAGAAAAATAAAGGCAAAATGCAGAAGCTATAAAAGTATTGATGAGTTTAAATGTAATATGGTAATCTTCTAAAAATATTTAAAAAACTGGCAAGTAGAGTTTATTGAGAGACCTTCTTAACATGTAAGCTATCAATATGATAATAAATTCATAATTTTTATCATTATAAATAATATTAATAAATAAATTTTAATACCATTATTATTATATTTTAATAATAGAAATTATTAACACTATATTTTTATTATTATTACACGCTGTAAGGCATCCGATCATTAGGCAGTTGAAATCTAATAATCTACTTATTATAATTCTTTGGTCTTTCTTGTCTTCTATTTTTTTTATGTTCTTAAAACTCCACCACAGGAAATCTCGAGTATATTTCCTTTAGAATTTTCGTTATTAATAATTTGTCATCTTTTCAAATAATTATGGCATAAATATCTTTTTGTTTTATATTTTGCTTTTGTCTACTACATTTTTTTCTTGTTTCAATATTATCAATTCAGTTCGAGATGTTTTTTTATCTGTCAAATAAAAGTATTTAGTATCAAATATTGTACTCATATTTTATTAAAAAATTATACTTTTATTAATTATGAATAATTATTATATATATTTAATAATTTAATTTTATAGAATTTTCATAGTTACTAAATTAAAGAGAATTTTTATAAATAACAATAATTTAAATAACAAATGTTTTATTTGTTAGTTTATGTTTTATAAATAATTCAAAGATCTTGATTCTATTTCATTCTTACTATGAATATTGGTTGTGAAAAGTAAAACTTTAATTATAACATTATTTCATACAATCGTTTTATATCTGTTAAAATTATTCTACATCAAATATACTTAAAATATTTTCACTCTTACCTACTATTAAATATTTACTATTTGGTGAAAAATTAATACTATTTATTATTCTAAAATTATTACGAATTAATTCATATTTTATTAATAACATAAAATTAATTTATTAATTTCTATATTCCATATCTTCAAAAATTTTGACAAAATGATATTTTCATTTATTATTTCAAAAATAATTAACTATTAATACTGAAAGTTAATAGTTTTTTATATATTGATTAATTGATATATTTTTATTTTCCATATATTTATTATGTTATTAAAATTAGCTAAAATTATCTACTTATTATCTAATTTATAACCTTTTTTTGTAAAATTTTAAATCTTCATAAAGATTAGTTTCCGATTCCAAAAATTTATTATTATATTTTTAATTATAAAATTTAAAACACTTATTGATTACTTTAAAGCTAAAATTTAATACTTAAAGTTTATTAATTGGTAGAGTTTTTCTACTTCATTTATTGATTTTGCTTTATTTTTAAATTAATTTTGTAAATCTTTATTTGGTTAAATAAATTTAGTCAGAATTTTAAATATTTTATATTTTTATTTTTCCAAAAATAACAATCTTTAAATAAAAATAAATAATAATATTAATTTATTTTATTTTTATTAAATAATAGTAAAGATAAAATATAAATATAATTTATATGTCAAATATTTTTAAGGCTAAACTTTTAAGAAAAAGAATATTAATAAGATTGTGAAAAATTAATGGGTTATATTTTTGCAAGGTTTTCTTAATTTGGCTGTAAAATAAGTTGATAATTTAATTAAATTATAGAATTTTAATTAAAAAATGTAGCATTATTGGATTGAGAATCTAACTAAATATCAACTTAAATCTACTAATTTTTAGTGATATTCTTATAATAAATAATATAAGTATTGCCTTACTAGAAATAAGCATTTTCATAATACTATTCTTTTTTAATTTATTTGTATGCCAACTAGAAATAAAACTAATCCAAAAATAAGGCTGCTTTTTCATAATTGATTCTAATAAAATTGATAGTCTAATCAGAGTATAGACTAAGAGTAATTAAACGTTAAATAGAGTGTTTCCAATCGACTTCTATTTTGATTAAATAATCTCCTTTCTAAAACTTGGTAATAACTTGATCATCATGAGGGATGCTAAACTTTCCCCATTAACTATAATAACCTCCATTAGAATACAAACTCATCTGTTTATTCTAATTGTTCCTGTAATAGATTTGAAATGTTATAGGACTATAATCAAATTCATTATCATTTAATTATACCATCTCTTTTAATTGTTGATGAACTCTTAAGTTTCCTTCTAATGGCACTATTATTTCAAATTAGAAGAAAATCGGTTCAAGGGATTTTAAAGACAGGTTATTGCAAAATTAAATTGAAAATTCAGGTTTTATATAACATACACTTAAAGTATCATAGTTTTCTTAAAATTCTTCTACATTCATTAAGAATATTCCATCATCTTTGTTTTAATAATCTACTAATGCTTTGAACTAATTATCATTCCAAATCGGATTGTCTTTTGCTTCAGTGTATTTGCCGTTGAATTCAAATTAACCTAATTAAAATATAAGATTGATATAATGTAAATAATGATAATAAAATGATAAGATTAATAATATAATAACCCCATGGATTTCTTAACTTAATAATAGTATCCTGATTATAATTATAAACATTAAGAATAGTATAAGCATGTCCGCTTACAATACCAGTCTAACTTTTCTCTTCTCCTTATCCCTTAGTTCCAGCAGCCATCAAATATTTATTATCATTAAATTGCTATAACAAATTAGCCATACTTTAAACATCACTAAAATAATGCTTAGTATTCTAACTTTAATTAAAGAAAATCTAACTTGGTGCTCCAGTAAGATGTTCTAAACTCACATAAGGTTATCCTCCTTCTGCAATATCATATTATCCAAATAATTTACACCATGCTTTTTCAAGAATAACAACCCATAATTCATTTCCAATACTTTTATTGAAAAATAATTATTTATTATAACAACAAAATTAATCATCAATTATTATCTCTGTTTTTCTTCCCATAATGTAAAAATTCACGCTATATACTCCTTCTTCATTATATTAATCATTATTAAAGCAATCCATTACTAATTATGGTTAAATTGCTATATTTGATAATGAAGCCAAAAAGTAGCAATCTCCTAAACATCCTTATTAAATATCTGATAATTCTATCTTATTAAATACTTTTATTTCTTCATTATTACAAAGGAACTAATTAGGTCTAAGCCATTCACACTCTTTGAATTATTAATATAAATTGTGATTTATGTTTTGTGTTATTGAATTAAGCTCAGCTTTAAATTCATAGTCAATATATTTCTCTTTTTTCTCTTTTAATTCATTTATTATTTGAAATACTTTTACACTATTTGCTTGTTATTTGTATTTCTCTAATAAACTGCTTCCATTCTGTTTTTGACAGTTCTTTCCTTAATGTTTTATATTTATTTTCTTTTGCATTTCATTTAGATTATTCTCATATTATTATTATTATTATTTTAATTAATCTTATTTTTCCTTTAATCTTTATTAATCTTCTTCTTCTTTTTTCTTTCTCTATTTTTCTTTTTATTCTGATATTTATTATAATAATAATTATTCTTTCTATTTTTTTTATTCTTATTATTATTAAATTTCTTATTCTTTTTAATATTATTCTTATTTTTCTCGTTTCCTTTTTTCTTTTAATAATTTTTAATTTTTAGTAGTTGCTTCTCCATTATTTTCTTATTATTTTTCTTTTAATTTTTCTTTTTATTATTATATTTCTCTTTCTCTTTCTTCTTGCTATTATTTCAACTTTTATTTTTATTTTTCGATTTCTTATTATTTTTATTAATATTATTCTTATTTTTTTTATTCTTCTTATTCTTATTTTAACCTTTATTTTTCTTTATATTCTTATATTTCTTTTTATCTTTAAATTTCTAACTACTTTTTCCTTTCTTATTCTTTTAATTATTGTTTTTCTATTTCTTCTTATTTTTCTTTTTCTTTTTATTAATATAATCTTAAATTCTCTTCATTTTCTTTTAATTAATTTTTATTTTTCTTGAATTCTTTAACTAAATTTTATTCATATTCTTATTTATCATCTTCTATTTATTATTATTATTATTCTTATTATTATTATTTCTATAATTCTAATTCTTTTTTCTTCTATAATTCTAATTCTTTTTATTTTATCTCTTCTTTTTATTTCTATTTTAATTAATTTTAAATTAGTTTTTATTCTTTTAATTATTATTCTTTTAATTCTTAAATCTTTTCGTTTCTTTCTTATTCCCTTCAAATTATTTCTTGTGCTTTTTAATCTTCTTATCTCTATTAATCTTCTTACTTTTATTTCAAAGATTCTTTTTAATTAAACATTTCATCTTCCAACTATTTTCTTAAAAGTGCTTTTTATTTAATTTAATCTTATTTTTTTTATTCTAAATACTTTTTTTCTTCTTCAATTTCTCTAAATTTTTTTTCAGCCTCCATTTATTCTTTTTACATTATTTATTCATATTTCTACTTTTAACTTTATTATCTTTATTTTTTTATGATTTTATTTTTTTACTTCATACTAATTTACAATTATGTAATATTTGATTATTTTAAAATGTAATTTGGAACACTTCAATTATTATTTTTATTCTATTATTTTTTTCTTAACTTTTCATAATAAATTTTATCTTCTATTAATATTTTCTCTTTTTATTAATCCTTTTCTTCATACTCCTTTATAAACTTAAATGGCTTTTATTATTTTTAAGATTCTTCTTACAACTTTTTAATATTTTTTTATCTTTTTTCATTTTAATAATTTAACATACTAACATATTTTGGTTAAATTATTTCAATTGCGACTTCTTTTGCTTTGAATCTATAATTAATAATCTCCAATTCTTTTTATTCTTTTTCTTACATCATTTCCTAAAATTTTCTTTCTCTTATACTTTTTTTTTTTAATTCTTTATTATTATCTAAACTAGAATTTAACTATTTTAATTATAATCTTTATTTAAATTATTATTGCTATTATAATTACTATTATTATTATTATTATTACTATTATTACTATTATTATTATTATTATTATGAAAGTGGCTATTTAAAATTATGCTATTGATGAATAAATTACTGATAATGAAATTGTTTGTCCTATAAATAATGATCAATTTAGAGATGATGATCTTAATACAAAATATTAAGACAATCAGCCCAAGAAATATTTATTAGAGGACTAGCAATTAACTTTTCAATAAACTAATCAACTGTAAGCTCACCAATAATAAGCATTTCATTATGAATTTACTTAATTTGAGGATCTCTTTTCAACTATTAAACTAAAATCAATCTATCCACAAATTCACTGCCGATTTAAACCCTATCAATCAAATCAAAAATATCATGGATCAATAACAAAAAACCATGTTTTATATCCTTCTTATTTCTTTAATCTATTCCCTCTTTTATCTTCTCTTCTTCATTATTTTCATATATTATCTATTAAATTTCATCGTCATCCTCTTTTTTATCTAAATATTTAGTGTGATGAATCTTTTTTAAATATTGTTTTGTTTTAGTTATCTCTGAAATATTGCTGTCATCAACTTAAGGCAATATTTATTGTTCCTAAATATTCTCAGAAATATTTGAATCATTCATATTATTATTTAATTATAAATTACTATCAGTCTAATTATTGCTATTATTATTATTATTATTATTATTATTATTAATAGTTGTATTAACTCCACTTGATTCTATGTTCATGTCATTAATATAATTCATAATCTCGTTTTCTTGTTTTTTTATTTTATTATTAGTATTAACATTCAAAGAATATAATGGCTTTTTAATATAAGAATAAAAGTTATTCCAAGAAATAAATTTACACTTTTAATAATCAAACTAATAATCCTCAATAACTTTAACTAAAACTTGGTCAAGTGTCACTATTTGATTATTATTTAATATTTTGACTGTATCTTGAATTGATGCTGCAATCATTTCATTAGTTCTTAATTTACTAATAAATATTTATCGATCTACTATTAAATCTTATTCCACATCAACTTCATTAAATATTTCCTACATTTTATCTAATATTATTCCTTTTAATAGCACATAACCTTCATCCTCTTCATTAAATATCTTCTCATATTAATTTTACTCTTTTTTTATATAATTACCTAATTTCTATCGTAGCTCTAATTTTTCTTCACTTTCTTTACTTTTTAACATCCATTACATTAATTATCAAAATTCATCATAATCTAATAATCCTTTCCTTTTTACTTTTAATAATTTTAATTCATCAAATAGATTATCACTTTTTATATTGAAATATATTTATACATTTATATCTTCTTTTATTTTATCATATAATTCTTAACTTGATATTACTCCTACTCCTTATTTGTCTATCTACATATAAAGACATTTACACATAAAATCTATATTCTTCGAATCTTTACTTCCTTATACATTTTCTTTCAGTAATTTGTTAAATAATTATAAACCTTTTTAATAATACTCTTCACCTATGTCTTATTTTTTATTTTTTATCTTTTTTATTTATTATTATTATTACTATTATTACTTTTATTATTATTATTAATATTCATCAAATTTATTTTTATTTATTGTATTACTTTTTTCTCTTTTAGATTAAAACTCTTTATATTATATATTCAAAGAATTCATTTTTTATTTTAATTAATCAGAATCCTTTTAAATTTAATTTTTATTTAAAGTAGTGCTTATTATTTGAATATTTTAATTTTATTATTATTATTACTATTATTATTCTTATTAAAAATTATAAAAATTTTATGATTCATTTTAATTAATTGATTTATAATTATCGTTATAATTCTTGTAGTTAAAAGAATAATTATTATTTAAATTTGGGTTAGATTTTTTTTAATTTTCTTCTTTTTCAAAATAACTCAATAATTTTTAACTGTCTTTTATTTATTTATCAAATCCATTTATTTCTTAAGTTAAAGCACTACTTTCATTATTTTTAAGAAAATAAGGTATGTGTTATTAATCATTTTTTAATAAGTTTAGTTTTTTACTCATTAATTCTCTTTCTAATTATATTTTTTTTATTTTATGCTCTATTTCATCAATTATTTCATCTCTTTTAGGTTTATTAGTTTCATTATTTACATATTAATAATTCTAATATTTATTTATATTTTAAATGTCTAAAAATTAATAAATATTTTATTTGTCTAAAATTTATTCTTTATCTGTTTATTATTTTATCTAATCTTAAATTTTATTCTTATTATTATCAATTTTTCTAGTATTTATTTTAAAGCCTCCTCCCATTATTGAATTTTATAGAATAGGTTAAGAAAGAAAATCAGAATTAATCTAATCATTAAAGTTAGGGTTGAATTAAATTTACATAAAAATGAAAGTAATTAAAATTAATTAATATAAAAGTTATAATATTAAAAATGATATTAATATAAATTAATAGTAGAATAAATTTAAATAAAAATGATAAATAATATTAGTATTAATATAATTATAATAAAAAAATAAGATAATAAAGTGAGTATGAATATGTGTGTAATTAAGTATAATAAAAAATATAAAAATATAGAATGTAATAGAATTTGAATGAATAATATCTTAATTAAGACATAAAATAATATAATAATAATAATAATAAATAAAAGGATAGAATGCAGAGTGGTTATGTAGAAGAAGCAATTTGTTTAATAGAATATAACATGTAGACAGGTAAATATTAAATGAGCGAAAGAGGAATTTAGATGATAAATTAAATGAATGGACCAATAGGAATAGTAGCAGTAGCAGGAATGTACAGAACAGGTAAATCATATTTACTGAACAGAATGTTGTTAAATAGACCAGATGGATTTGGAGTAGGGCCAACTGTTAATGCATGCACTAAAGGGTTATGGGTATGGGGCAAACCTATCATAGGACAAACAGTAGATGGAGATCCAGTTAATGTTCTTCTAATCGATAGTGAAGGTATTGGAGCATTAGATGAAAGTCATAATCATGATAATAAAATCTTTGCTCTCACTATTCTTATCTCTAGTATGTTCATTTATAATTCCATGGGATCCATTGATGAAAATGCTGTCTAAAATCTATCTTTAGTTGTCAATCTCACCAAAAACATATAAATTAAGTATTATCATTATCATTTATACTTATTCTCATATAATCATCACATTATCATATATTATAAATTGATAATATAATATAATAATTATGAAATAATATGTAAATATCAATAATATTGATGATAAAAATAGATCAAACTAAAGACTAAACAACAATGATGATGTAGACAGTGAAGATTACGCATAATACTTTCCTAGTTTCTATTGGGTTGTGCGTGACTTTACTCTGCAACTAGTAGACAAACAAGGCTCATCAATAACATCAAAAGAGTATCTAGAAGCAGCATTGGCACTATAAAAAGGATTCAGTGATTCAGTCGAATCCAAAAATAGAATTAGAAGACTTCTTACTACTTTCTTTAAAGAAAGAGATTGCATCACTTTAGTAAGACCATTGACTAATGAGGAAAATCTATAAAATTTAGATAAAATGGAATTTGATAAACTTAGACCTGAATTTTTTGAGTAGATTATTAATTTCCGTAAAAAAATCCTAAATAGAGTAAGAGTAAAAACTCTTAATAATAAATAATTAAATGGAGAAATGTTATGTGGTTTAATTAAAAGTTATGTGTAAAGTATTAATGAGGGAGCTGTACCTAATATTGAAAATGCTTGGAGTTATATTTGTAAGAATGAGTGTTATAAAGCTATGTATGAAGGAATTGATCTTTATGATAGGTAGATGAAAGATTCTACTTATAATAAATTCCCTATTCCTGATGAGGATCTCAAGTTATTCCATACAAATGCCAAACAGTAGGTATTATCTATTATATTCTTTTTTATATTCATTATATCTTTATCCTTATTATTATCACTATTATTATCAATATCTTATTATTATCATCATCATTATTACTGTCATTATAATATTATTATAGTCATTATTACTATCATTATATTTTTATTATTATCATAATTAATATATTATATTTATTATTATATATGTACTAATTAAATTTAATATAATTTAATTTTATTAAAACTAATGAAAATAAAATATAAATAGGCATTTTAATAATTCAAAAAAAAAGCTATTGGAGATGTATTTGATGATTATTCAAAAGAGTTTAACTAGAAAATAAAGGCTAAGTATAATATAATAAAAGAAGAAAATAAGAAGGAAGGATACAGAAGTTGCATGAATTTTATTCAACAAGAATTCGTAACTATTGAAAGGAAATTAAAAAACAATGAATATGAAATGTATCCTGAATATGAAAGAGATGTTAAACTATTTTATTAATATTTCATTGAAAATGGACCTTAAACTTCTAATAGAGTTGTCAATATATTAGAATTCACATAAAAAGTCTTAGCAGATGGAGCAAACTATTTTTTAAGAAATATTACTAGAGATTTTGATATTTAATCTTAAATGTTTTAAACTGAAAACAATAAATTATAAACTTAAATTAATGAAGCAAAAAGTGAAATTAACTCAAAATCTAATATTTTCTAAATGAAAATTACTCAAATTGAATCTGAAAAATAATCTATTGAAAAAAGAGAATAACAATTAAAAGAAACTATTGATAAAATATAAAGTGATAAAAATATAAAAGAATAATAATATAAAGAAGAATTATTATAAGAAAAAAACAGATCTAGTAAAGAAATATAAGAATTAAAATAGAGATTAGTTTAGAAAGATGAAAATAATAAATAAAATGAAAGAAGTTTATTGTTGAAAGAAAGTGAATTTGATAAAACATTAACTTTATAAAATTAGAAAATTCAATACTTAGAAAAGGCAAATGAAGAATTATAAAAGAAAGAGAAAGAAGCAAGCAACGAATTAAAAAATAACAAAAAGGATTATCAATATTAGATAAAAGAATAAACATAAAAATTAGAATAGACAATAAAATAATTATAATCGAAAGTAAATAGTTAAAGTGAAAGATTATTAGAATTAGAAAATAATTTAACTACATCTGAACATAGTTTTGAAATGGAAAGGAAAAAATGGTAATTAGCAGAAAGTCAATTAGGTTAATAATTAATTGAAAAAGACAAATAATTAGAATAATATTTAAAAGAATTAAATGAATTAAGGCATAATGAAGATAGATATCAAGAAATGAACAATAAATAAGCAAAATTAAAAGAAGAAGAATTAAAATAGAATTTAGATTAATTATAAGCTGATCACAAATTAAAAGCAGAATCATTAAAATAATTAAGAATAGAAACTGATAGAGAAAAAGCAATTATGTAATAAAAGAATGAATTTTTAGAAATGTAAGTAGATAATTTACAAAAATAATTATAAGAAAATAAAAAGACTTATGATAACATGATTAAAGCATTTTAAAGTAATAAGAAAGATTCAAATAGTGGATAATTCAGTTAAGAAGTGAAATAATAATATGAAAAGGAAATGCAATAAATGTAGGAAGAATGGGAAAGTATAAGAAAAAGATTGAATAAAGATCTAGAAAATACTAATGAAAAGTATAGTGATTTAGAGCTTAAATATAAATGTGATTTAAATGAATAGTTAAAAGAAAATGAACAACTTAATGAACTAATCAAGTCATTAAAGTATGACAATAATAAGTTAAATGAAAACATTAAATAGTTAGAAGAAAATTAGTTAAAGTAAGTCTAAGATAGTGAATCAAGATATAATTATAAAATTAGGTAATTAGAAAATCAGATTAATGATTATAAAAACAAACTATAGAGAGAATAATAAGATCATGAAAATAAAAATGAAGAGTAACTTAATTAATTAAAAAATTATTATGAATTGGAGAAGGAAAGACTTGAAAAAAAGTTGTATGAAGATAAACAGAAATATGATAAGAAAATAAAAGATTTAATAACTGAAAATGAAGAAAAATTAAGAGAAGAAACATTGAAATATGAAGATGAATTAGATGAATTAAAATAAGAAATGTAGTAATAAGAAGATTATATTTATTAGTTAGAATAAAATATGAAACATGATATAGAATTAAAAGAACAACAAATTAATAGTTTAGAAAAATATATCGGAGAAATAAAACAATAATTAGAAAGAGAAAAGCAGAATTTCCATCAATAAAATGAATAAATGCAATAAAAATATAATATAGAGTTTAAATCATTATCTGATAAATTAGAAGTGGCAAACAACGAATTATCTAGAAGGGAAAAAAACAATATTGGATTATAACATTAATAAGAGTAAGTACAGAGTTAATTACAAAAATAACAAGAATAATTTGAAATAATAAAGAAAGATTTAATGGATGAAAAATCATAATTATAATATAAATTAGATGAATCTAGAGATAAATATTAATCATTAAACACTGAGTATATGGAAACCAGAATGGAATTTGAAAAGAAAATCGCATTATTAAATTAATAATATGATTTCATGAAGAGAGAATTAGCCTAATCTAAAGAATCTTATAATGAAATGCAAGCCACTTTCGAAGAAAAAATTAATTATCTTCAAAAGGATTTTTAGGAAGAATAATTTGAAAAATATAGGAAATTAGAAGAAGAGAAAGATTAAATAAATATTAAATTAGAATAACTTAAAAAGGAATTCAAAGAAAAAGAAAGTCTATTGAATAAAACTATTAGTAATTTGGAAAGAGATAAAGCCATTATAGAAGAAAAGTTAAAAAATTCAGAAAGCAAGAAATAGGAATTATAAGAAAGATTGTCATTGGAAAACGGTAAATTATAAGAATAATTGAATAATGTCAGACAAAACATGAATCAAAATCTTAATGATCATAAGAAACTAGTCGATTAATTAAAGGAATAGCTTAATGAATTAGAGAATACCAAATAGGAAATTAATAGTAATTATAAGAGAGATTAGATATTATGGGCTAATAAATTCCAGTTTTTAGAAGTATAAACTAATCAATACAAAGAAGAACTTGTAAATAACAAAGAATAATTCGAAAATACTCTATAACACTTAACAATTAAAATGGAATAAGATAATAATGAAAGTCGATAAGACAGTATCAATAAAGTAAAGCAAGAATAAGAAAATATGTACAAACTAAAAATAAGAGATATTGAAGACTAATGTAATAAGAAGATATAAGATTATGAAGACAAATTCAAAAGAATGGACAAAGAAGTAAAAACACTAAATGAGAAATTACTATTAGAGAATTAAGGAAAGATGGGAAGTTTATCAATGAATGAAAAGAAATTCAATGAATTATTAGATAAAGAAGCTAAATATTTATAGTAAATTTAATAATTAAAGAATGAGAGAGATTAAAAAATACATGAATATTAAGAGTTATTAGATTAAGAAAGGAATAGTTTGAAGGATAAGATATAATTAGTTGAGAATAAGTTATTAGAAAGTGAGAAAAAGAGAAGTGCAATGTTATTTGAGTAAGAGAAGGAGAGAACTAAGTGGAATACCGAAAAAGATTTTATCATTAGTCAAAGGGATCAAATATAAGAAGATTTATAAAAGTTAGAAAGTAAGAAGGAATCATTATTAAAGGAAAATGAAAAACTTAAGGCTGATAATAGAACTGCACGAAAGAGTATATATATATTTATACATAAATAATTAATATATATCATAATATAATTATCATAATAGGATATATAATAATAATAATAATGTAATAGTGATATATTTATATATATTAATCTATCTATATAGGTTAGATGTATAGCACTTAGATGTTCGAAAAAAGATAAAGTAGAATGGTGGGTTAATCCCCTTCAGGCCGCAACAACTTTAGCATAATGCAACAAGTAAATGATTAAAATGACACTTCGATGAATGAAGATAATCAAAGTTAAAAGAGTGAACAAAGTTTCAATGATGGAGTCTAAAGACAAACTAATATGGCTTACAGTTATTTGACATCAACTAATAATCCTATAAGCAGAAATGTTTATTAAGATAACAACGAATTCAATAATAATAAACAGTGATTATTTATTAAATATTATTTAATATTTTATATTATAACATGTAGTTATAGCTCGGAAATTCTTTATTCAATAAAGAAAAAATTATTCAAGATCTTTAAAATTAGATGGCTATAGTTTAGGCATAATTAAATGAACAAATTATTGATAATAAAATCTTTAAAGATAATTAAAGTTAAATTGAAAAAATCAATTTGGATTTAAATAGCAAGCTCAAAATTATAGAAATCCAGTTTGAATAATTGAAATACGACAATAAAAAATATCTTAAATAAAGTGATTAATTATTAGTAATTTTATATTTATTATCATTATTAAAAGAAACAGAATTAAAAGTATAAAGAATTAGTAATTGATTAAGACAATTAAATAAAAAAATTGTAAGAAGAATTAGATAACTCTAATATAAAATTTGAAGAAGCATAAAAAATATTAAATTAATATAAATCAGAATATGAGTTTTACGATAAAAAAAATATGGAACTTGAAAGATAATAAAATGAATTGCAAAATTAAATTAAGGCTAAAGATAGAAATATTAGCATCTTAGAAAATAATAATAAACATAAAGATAATCATATTGCAATCTTACTAAAAGAAAAAGAAAAGTTCTCGCTCAATATAAATCTATAATGAAACCAAAAAGTAGATAAAATCAATAAGAATTCCAAAATACTTGAATCTTAAGAAAGTTCTGAAATTTTAGAAAAGGATAGAGAAATCAGCAGATTATAAAAAATAAATGATAATCTAATAAAAAGATTATAAAACATATAATAAAAGTCATAAAACTAACAATAATTTTGAAATATTTATAATAAAAATTAATTTTTATATTCTTTTATTTATAATTATAATTTAGTTATTAGCCATTTAACTTTAAATCAGTGTAATTTGTTATAAAATCAAATGTAAAATCACGATTTCGATTTGATATTAACTCAAACTGATTTTTTACTAGTCAAATGTAAATCATTATTTTTTATTTCAAGCAAAATATATTAATCAAATCTAGACAGAAAATTAAAAATTTCAATAAATTATTCAAGATCAATAGGCAATTAATGACTAAATTTAATATTTATAAAATTTAATTACAAAAATTTAGAAATAAATTCAAGATTTAAATCTATATCAAGATTAATTTAAATAAGAATAAAATTAAAATAAATTTTTGAAGTAATAATTAGAATTTTATAAAAACTAATTAAAAGATAATAATAAAATAATTTTAGATTAAAATAAAAAAATCAAATAGTTAAATGACTTAAAAAAATCGCATTTAAAAGAATAAAAAATTCTTTAGGCAAAATAAGAAAAATTTTTAAAATTGGTTAGTGTAATAATCAACAAATAAGAAGATAAAAATGAATGTAAAAAATAAATTAAGAAATATGTTTAAATTATTAAAGCTTTAAATGAATATTTAAAATGAAGATTATAATTTTGATATAAAATAATAAATTAAAAATTTAAATACAAATAATATTTAAATTATAAAGATAATTACTTAAATATAAATTAATATTAAAATAATTAAATATATAATATATTTAAATATATTATATATTGAGTATGTCTAAAATATCAAACAACATGCTCTTTTTTAGTCTTACTAATTTTACGCTGCCAAAAGCAAAACAAATTTTTATTCTTCATCCATTTCCTATTATATATTAGTATCATTTTTTAATTATAATTCTAATTATTCAGCTGATATATTTTTTTTATGATTTTAAGATTAATTAAAAATAAACCTATTTACTAGATAATCAATAGAATATTATTGATCTTTATTTTAAATATGATTGGAAACTTTTACAATGAGATTCATAAGTTCTTTTATCCTATAATTGGCCTAACTACTGACCTCTATATAATAAGAATATTTGTATTCATTAGATGCCATCATTTAATTTATTTTAGTTTTCTCAACTGCTCTTTTATTTTCATGATCAGATTTGGTGCCTACAACTACAAATGATGGTTTTTCTGGATTCTATTACATTTTTAAGTACAATAATCTCCAATCCTCCATCTAATAATAACTAACAATATCCACTATATTATAACATAAAACACACAAATCTGCTCCTCTAAGGTAAAGCTAATTGAATTCTTAAAATATCTTGTTACCTGATATGTCCCAGAATTAATATATTACTTTATCTGTCTCTAATAATGTAAAGTCACTATTTATTGTTGGAATATAATCATAATTGAATTTGTCAAAGATCAATCTAAATATTTATTTTTTTTATTTATTTTTATTACTTTTTTATTAGTGATGTTTTCCCTATTCTAATTTTAATTATTAATAATGTTAAATTATTTTTTTATTTTTATTTATAAAAATACCCTTGAGGTCCTATAAATATAATTTTCTTTAATATTTTTTTGTCCTAGTGTTTTATTGGCTCTATAGTTTATTATTTTTTTTTTGACATTATTATTAATAGAATGTGGTTATAATATATTAATAAATTTATAATAATATCCTTGATTATGTTTAAATTCAAAAATAAAAGAATATTAACTTTTTAATAATTATTTTTAAAAATTAGTAAATTAGTTAAAAACTAATAAAATAGTATTAGCAAATTTTTTTAAATTAAAGAAAATAAAATAAATAAAAAATTTTAGTTAAAATAGTTAGAAGTAAAATAATAATGTCTTAACTTAATTAAATTACAAAAAAAAAAAATGAAAAATAATTATTTAGAAAAAATCATTAACATTATATAAAATATTAGTCAATAAATAAATAAATGTAATTAATAAGACATTGCTTAAATAATATATTGTATTTATCAGTTGGAAGAAAAATATAATTTAAGTTTTTATGAAGAAATGATAAATTAATTAAGATTAAAATTAAATTATAATTTTTAATAAATATTTAATTAATAAAATTAAGAAATAAATCCTATTTCTTTATTTATGATGATTTTCGGCAATTAAAATTAATAAAATATAAGTTTATAATTTTGGAATTAATTACTTGATTATTTTTTTTAAGATTTATATGTATTTATTTAAATAATTAATATAAGTAATAATCTCCTAATAATATTGCTTTAATTTCTTTAGCCCTTGAATAAAATCCAAATAAAATAAAAAACATTATATAATATCAATAAAAATTAAAAAACTATTTCCTAATTAATTAAGAAAAATTTACAGGAAAATACAAAATGATAATTCTTTTTTATTTTTTCAAATTGTTTAAATATTAATAATCCGAAGTTTAAAATTTAATATTGATTTAAAAAATTATATTTTAAGAACTATAAATGATTTATAATAATCTATTGATATAAAATGTTATTGAAATTTAAAAAAATAAAAGAACTAATAATGAATAATTAAAAAGCATTATTAATTATATCATTATAACAAAAAGCAATTCTTAAATAAAATAAAATCAAAATAATTAAATAAACGAAATAATTTATCTTATTTTAAAACAATATTTTAAAATCAATTTAAATTTTGATTTATATAGTATTTAATAATTTATTTCATTTTTTAATTTTGCTAAATTAAAGATTGAAAATTTTGAATTTAAAAAAATAACTCATTATTTCAAGTCTTTATTGATAAAAATAGGAATAATAAATCAAGATAAAAAT
>Ga0315908_10001033_pt1 | contig 21470 bp, 17 predicted proteins | sample LakEriMetagenome_12_FD_203520 | JGI IMG/M metagenome (GOLD analysis project Ga0315908, IMG submission 203520) | Freshwater fungal communities from buoy surface, Lake Erie, Ohio, United States - Buoy 4 MA124 | ecosystem: Environmental > Aquatic > Freshwater > Lake > Lake biofilm | place: USA...
AACATTACACTCACAGAAACGAATGCGTTGCTTGCCATTTCTGGTGGTGACGCACGTAAATTGCTGAACATCTTCGAAATCATCGTAGGTACGTTTGGACTTCAACAATCCATTGAGATTACCGATGATGTGGTACTATCTACCGCACAACAGTCCTTGGCGATGTACGACAAGGATGGTGAACAGCACTACGATATCATTTCGGCATTTATCAAGTCCATACGTGGTAGCGATCCAAATGCTGCTATTTACTGGTTGGCACGCATGGTGGAAGGTGGCGAAGATCCAAAGTTTATTGCACGACGTTTGATTATTTCCGCAAGCGAGGATATTGGTTTGGCGAATGCCAATGCGCTATTAATGGCGAACAATTGTTTTCAAGCCGTGGAAACTGTTGGATGGCCAGAAGCACGAATCATTCTTGCGCAATGCACGATTTATTTGGCTTCTTCACCAAAAGGAAACGGCGCATACATGGCGATCAACCGTGCACAAGACGAAGTTCGAAAAAGTGGAAATCTTGGTGTGCCTCTCCCCTTGCGAAATGCGCCGACGAAATTGATGAAGGAATTGGGTTATGGCCAAGGGTACCTCTACTCTCACGATCATCCAGGGAATTTTGCGGAACAGGAGTTTTTGCCTGAAGAAATCACAGGTACCGCATTTTTTCAACCGGGAAGCAGTCCACGTGAACAAGAAATTGATCAAACTATCCACCTTTTGTGGGGGAAAAAATACAGCAAGTAATACATGGCTGCCATCGCATATTATCTTTTTGTTTGGCCCTTGTCGCACTTGCCTCTTTGGATCTTATACCGCTTCAGCGACTTACTTTACCTTCTGCTCATCAGTATCTTTCCATACCGAAAGAAGGTCATTGACGCCAACTTTGCAGGTGCCTTTCCTCAAAAAACAGCTCAAGAAATAAAAACCTTAAGGCATCAATTTTACCGTCACTTTTCAGATCTCATAGTGGAAGGAGTGAAAAACTTAAGCATCTCAGAAACACAACTTTTAAAACGAATAACAGTGTCTAACCCAGAGGTGATGGAGGACTTGTACGCACAAGGCAAAAGTGTGATACTCGTATCTGGACATTACAACAACTGGGAATGGATGATCACCGCACAGGCACTACTCTTCAAGCATAAAGCAATGGGAATTGGTATGCCGATGACGTCAAAGTTTTGGGATAAAAAAGTCAATACACAACGTGAGCGCTTTGGAATGAAAGTAATTCATTCGAAGAACTACAAAGCAGAAATAGCAGCGGTGAGCAACACGCCAATCGCCATACTCACGCTTGGAGATCAATCTCCCGGAGATGCCCGAAAGAGCTATTGGATGAACTTTTTAAACCGTCCCACAGCCGTACTTTTTGGAAGTGAGTTGATGGCCAATGAGCATGACTTCGCTGTGGTATTTTTTGCCATTCATAAAATCAAGCGTGGATACTATTCCATTGAACTTAAACAAATAACAGATCAACCTAGAACATTAAATTGGGGTGACATCACAGAACAACATACGAAATTGCTCGAAGCCGAAATCAACGCGCATCCTGAACATTGGCTTTGGTCCCACAAACGCTGGAAACGAGATATACCAGCTGATTTAGACCAACTTAAAAAAGAACAACATGAGAAATTCAGTCAGCGCTTTCGCAGTGTTTAGCTTCATTATATTCCTGACAACCACTAGTTTTGGACAGGACAACAAGTACATTCGTAAAAATGATAACGCACCCGTAATTCAATACACAACTGACCGTTGCTACTCGCGAAGTATTCTTGTTACAGACAGCGTAGTATATACTGCCAATTCAAACGGTACACTTTACGCCTCACACAAGAAAAACAAAACGCATGTCAACCTTCTGAAAAACAAAAAGTTTGAGGAGATGCGCGACTTAGCGCTCAGCAATGGTGAAATCATCGGAATGCAAAGTGGTAGCTATGGTGTTTTGGCACGCACCAATGGGCAACAATTTCTTGGCTACATTGCTCCGGGCAGCCTTTGGGTGGGAACATTTTTAGACGGAATGGATATCAAAGGCCAGGCAGGATTCATGATGGGTGATCCAAAGGATGGAATTTTCTCGCTTTTTCATTCCGTAGATGGTGGAAAAACATGGAAACCTTGTGAAGGAAAGGTGGCAGCCTTTGAGAAAGAGGCTGGATTTGCAGCAAGTGGCACAAATGTTCAAGTGCTTAATGACTCGACATTCTATTTCGTTTCTGGCGGATTAAAAAGTCGTTTTTTTAAAACTGAAAACAAGGGTAAAACGTGGGAAATAACTTCACTTCCCTACATGGGTAACGAAAGCACAGGAGCATTTTCCATTTGTATGCTTTCTAAAAAAGTAGGTGTCATCGTTGGTGGTGACTATGCCAATCCGGATTTATCCATGAACACCTGCTTTTATACAACAGACGGAGGTAAATTTTGGTTGAACGCCGAGATACAAACGCGCGGTTACCGTTCTTGTGTTATTCATGTCAATGGCATCTTCTACTCTTGCGGCACCAATGGCATCGACTACTCCATAGATAATGGGGTGACATGGATTCCTTTTGCCAATGGAGAGTACTTCGCTTTGGCTTCGGATGGAACATCCTTGTATGCCACAATGAAAGGTGGACAATATAAAATCATGGGCTTGGCCTCAAAAAAGTAAGATGACAGAAATCATTCAACACGTGAAAGAACACGTAAAAGGAGTCTTTTCCGCCGATACCACAGGACATGACTGGCATCACATCGAACGCGTTTATAACATGGCGTGTTACCTTCAGAAACATGAAGGTGGAAATCGGGAAGTTGTCGAATTGGCGGCATTGCTGCATGACATTTCCGACCATAAATTGAATGGTGGAAAGCTGAACGATGGTGCACGTGTTGCAGAAATCGTGTTAAAGAAGTATAATTGTCCTGAAGAACTCCTACAAAAGGTGTGTGACATTATTGATCGCGTATCGTTCAAGGGAGCACATGTCACCGATACCATGGAAACCTTGGAGGGAAAAATTGTTCAAGATGCCGACCGTTTGGATTCTATTGGTGCTATTGGTATCGCGCGGGCATTTGCCTTTGGAGGAAGCAAGAACAGGCCGATGTATCAACCTGAAGTTGGACATGAATTGCATTCGGATTTTGAAACCTATGCCAACGCAAAAAGCCATACAATCAATCATTTTTACGAAAAATTACTACTTTTAAAATCTCGGCTTCACACGCCGACCGCTATTCACATTGGACAGGAACGACATGATTTCATGGCATCGTACCTCCAACAATTTTACCGTGAATGGAACGGAAAAAATGATTGAAAAATGACGAAGGAACTAGCATTGGGTGTTGATATTGGCGGTACAGGGACAGAATATGGTCTTGTAACACGTTTAGGTGAAGTGGTTTATGAACGAACCCTTCCCACCAAATCCTTTCCTACACCAAGTGATTTAATAGATGCCATTTATTCGGATTTAAAGCACCATGATTTACTCAAAGACCTTGTAGGAATTGGTATTGGCGCACCGAATGGAAACTACTTCAACGGCACCATCGAGTTTGCACCGAACCTCAGTTGGAAAGGAATAATCCACTTGGCGGAGTTGTTTAGCACAGCTTTTTGCGTTCCTGCTTGGCTTACAAATGATGCAAATGCTGCAGCCATTGGAGAGATGCTCTTTGGAAATGCCCAAGATTTAAAAAACTTTGTAACCATCACCTTAGGAACAGGTGTGGGAAGTGGAATCGTGATCAATAGTGACATGGTATATGGCCATGATGGCTTTGCGGGAGAGTATGGACACATTCGTGTCATTCCGAATGGTCGCCTTTGTGGTTGCCAACGTTACGGATGCCTTGAAACCTATTGTTCTTCAACAGGTGTTGTTCGAAGCATTACTGAATTGGATTCTGAAAATAAAACGATTTCATCTCTTTCCATGATGACAAATCCAAGTGCAAAGGACGTATTTGATCAGGCGGACCGCGGTGATTTATTTGCCAATGAAATCGTTGACTATACCGCCAATTTACTTGGCTCAGCATTGGCAGAATACACATGCTTTTCTAGTCCAAAGGCCTATGTCCTATTCGGTGGCATCGCTCAGCATGGTGGGGATTTCGCCACGAAAGTAAAAAAAGCCATGGAAGAAAACATGTTGGTTATCTTCAAAAACAAAGTCGAAATTCGTATTTCAGCCTTGCATGACCGCAATGCAGCGGTTCTAGGTTCTGCAGCACTTCTTTTTAAACACCTTAAACATGCGTAATCTCCGGTTTCTTGTCGCAAGCATCGCCTTCTTCAGTTTAGGTCATGCGGATTCTCAAGTAATTCAACTTCAAAAAGCACAAGAAATTAGAAAACAATACATCGGAGGTGGACCTGTAAATGTAAACCCATCAAAGAGTCTTTTTGTTGACCCATTCATAGGTACAGGCGGACATGGACACACTTACCCAGGAGCCTCAGCCCCATTCGGGATGATGCAGTTGAGCCCAGACACGCGTTATGAAGGATGGGACGGCTGCTCTGGCTACCATTACAGTGATTCTGTCATTTATGGATTTAGTCACACACATCTTAGCGGCACTGGTGTTCCTGATTACTGTGATTTGTTGTTCGTACCTCAGAATGGAAAGGCCCAACTTGAACCAGGATATTTAGACACTAAAAATGGCTACGGTTCTTCCTTTTCTCATGAGCAAGAAAATGCCTCTCCAGGTTTCTACGAAGTACATTTGAACAAAGGAAACATCGATGTTCAATTAACAGTGGGTGAACGCAGCGGGATGCACAGCTATACGTTCCGAGAAACGAAAGGAAAGAAATACGTGCTCATTGACCTTGATCACCGCGATAAGGTAATTTCTGCGGCCATTGAAGCCATTGGAAAAACGTCGATTTCTGGGCATCGCATCTCGAATGGATGGGCAACAGAACAGCATTTTTATTTTTATTTCGAAACGAATATTCCGTTTATTTCTGCCAAGCAGATTACCAAAAATGGACGACACAAACTTCTTTTAACCTTTCCGGAAAAAACACACAATCTGCTCATTAAAGTGGGGATGTCAGCAGTGGATGAAGCCGGAGCAAGAAAAAATGTAGAAACAGAAATCCCTGCTTGGAGCTTTGATGAACTGCGCGCTGAGACCGTGGCAAAATGGAACCAAGAATTGGGGAAGATCAACATCCAAGGTGAAAGCCGCGACTTCATGGTCAATTTCTACACAGCACTTTATCATTCATACCTCAATCCAAACATTTTTAGTGATGTAGATGGACGCTACCGTGGCCGAGACAATAAGATTCATTCGCTAGACAACAGCAAATATTCCCAATACAGCGTTTTCTCTTTGTGGGATACATACCGTGCTGCCCATCCTCTATTCACCATCACGCAACAAAAACGCACCAATGCTTTTGTTCAAACCTTCCTTCGTCAATTTGACCAAGGAGGAGATTTGCCCGTTTGGGAACTTGCGGGGAATGAAACAGAATGCATGATTGGTTACCACAGTGTATCAGTGATTGCTGATGCTTATTTAAAAAACTTGCGCGATTACGATGGAAATAAAGCCTTGAACGCAATGATTTTCACCTCAAAAATCGATGAATTGGGCAAAAGCTATTTCAGAAGCAATGGATTCATTAGCGCCGGAGATGAGCCCGAATCCGTTTCCAAGACATTAGAATACGCCTACGATGATTTTTGCATTGCGATGATGGCGAAAGCTTTGGGAAACAATGTCGCGCAATACGACTATACGCGAAGCAGTTTGAATTTCATCAACCTCTTTGATCCAAAAAGTAAATTTATGCGTGCTCGTCGCGGTGGAATGTGGTACTCCCCTTTTGATCCGAGCGAAGTGAACTTCAATTACACCGAAGCCAACAGCTGGCAATACTCCTTGTATGCGCCACATGCTGTTGATGCACTGTCGGAATTGATGGGAGGGAAAGATAGTCTCGAAGTTTGGCTCGATCGACTTTTCACTACTGAGATGAAATTAACTGGCCGTGAACAAGCCGACATTACGGGGTTGATTGGTCAGTATGCGCATGGCAATGAGCCCTCACATCACATGGCTTACCTCTACAATTACACGAATGCTCCACATAAAACACAAGCCATTATCGATCGCATTCAGAACGAAATGTACCGACCACTGCCCGATGGACTTTCAGGAAATGAGGACTGTGGACAGATGTCAGCGTGGTATGTCATGAGTGCCATGGGCTTGTATCAAGTCACACCAGGTCATCCGTTTTATGATTTTGGTCGTCCGATGATGAATGAGGCAACGATTGAATTAGAGACAGGTAAAAATATCATTATCAAAGCATTAAACAATAGCGCAAGGAACAAGTACATTCAAAAAGTGACTTGGAACGGAAAGGAAATGACCGACATGGGAATCACCCACGACGTGTTGATGAATGGCGGTGAATTGATCTTTACAATGGGTGAAGCACCAAGAATAATGGTGAGTACACATCCTGGTTCGGCACTTAAAGCGGCTGATGTAGAACGTTCAGGATTCATTGCTCCTCCTTTCTTTGAGAATGAAGAACGCATTTTTGATGACAAGCATACCATCACGATTGGACATCATCCATTTATATCGAGAAATAATGAATGGTTGTTTAATTCAACTCAAAAGAATTCCATTTCTATAGAATATCGATTTACAGATCAACCAGACAGTATTTATTCCTACATCAAACCATTCGAAATTAACAAAAGCCGAAGTATCGAAGCACGTACAAGCATACGCGTCTTCACTATGAGTGCCGCTTATGATCATGAAAGCCAATGGGTCCGTGCCGATTATACTCAGCGCGACCAATCCATTCAATTGAATTTAAAAACAGAATACGCCCACCAATATGCCGCTGCAGGACCAAACACCTTGATCGATGGCATGCAAGGCGGAAGTGAATTCCGAACAGGTGATTACCAAGGTTTTTTTGACAAAGACATCATTGCTGAGGTGGAATTCAAAGAACCGCGTGTACTCAAAGAAATTGGTTTAAGCTGTTTGCAAGACATGAAATCATGGATTTTCTTTCCATCAGAAATTAAGATCGAATATTCCTACGATGGTGAACATTTTGAAGAACTCCCAACGATTGTTACCAATTTTAAGTATGCCTCGAATGCATTCACCCCAGAAATGATTCCAAGTTTCAGCACTTATGTAGGTTCTATGACTCAAGATTTCTACAGACAAACAAACACCACAAAACCAATTCGAAAAATTAGAGTGATCGCCATAAATTATGGGCAATGCCCTGATTGGCATCTTGGCGCGGGCAACAGCACATGGCTCTTTGCAGACGAACTAATTTTCCGTTAAACGCAATTCCCCTCTTCCCTTTTGACCATATTCGCTAGAATGTTGGTACATTAGCGCACACTTTTTATACAACAGAAATTATGAAGCAATTTAAGATTACACTGATCTGTTTCTTCGTTCTCCTCGGATCATTTGTCCGCGCTGATGAAGGAATGTGGTTTTTGATGTTCATCGACCGTCTGAACCACCGCGATATGCAAAAAATGGGGCTTCAGCTTACTGCTGAGGAAATTTATTCCATCAACAATCATTCATTGAAAGATGCGATTGTTCAGTTCAACGGAGGATGTACTGCAGAGGTAATCTCCAAAGATGGTCTCTTGTTGACGAACCACCACTGTGGCTACGATGCGATTGCAGAATTGTCAACTCCTGAAGCAAACTACTTAAAAAATGGGTACTGGGCAGCGACACGTAAAGACGAGTTGAAGCCAGCGAGCTTGTACGTTCGTTTCTTCGTACGCATGGACGATGTTTCTCAACGTATATTGAGCAAAGTAAACAGCTCAATGACTGAAGCAGAGCGCGAGAAAGCAATCAACCAAGAAATTGCATTGATTGAGAAAGAAAACAACGAAGGTGGAAAATACACCGTATCTGTTCGATCTTTCTTCCAAGGAAATGAGTTCTACTACTTCGTGTACCAAGATTACAAGGACGTTCGTTTGGTTGGAACACCACCAGAAAGCGTTGGTAAATACGGAGGCGACACAGACAACTGGGAATGGCCACGTCATACAGGTGATTTCTCTATGTTCCGCGTATATGCTGATGCTAATGGTCAACCGGCTGAATATTCAGCGAACAATGTTCCGTTGAAACCTAAGCATCACCTACCTGTAAATGTTGGTGGAGTGAAAGAAAATGATTTCGCGATGATCCTTGGATATCCGGGGCGCACAAACCGTTGGATGCCAGCTGGTGGGATTGAGCAAAATGTGATGTTCTCCTACCCTGCATGGGTTGAAGGTTCCAAAACTGGAATGGATGCCATGAAGAAATACATGGATAAGGACGAGGCGGTGAACTTGATTTATGCGTCGAAATATGCAGGTGTTGCGAACTACTGGAAGAACCGTCAAGGAATGATTGATGCTTTAACAAAATTCGGAACTGCGAAGAAAAAAGCAGAACAAGAAGCAAAATTCAACAAGTGGGCAAACAAGCCTGAGAACAAAGCGAAATATGGTAATGTCGTTGCTACTATCAACAATTTCTACAACTTGACGAATGAAAAAGCACGTCATGATAACTATTTGCAACAATTGCTTCGCACATCTGCTTATGGAACAATTTCTCGCAGCCTTGGAAAGCAATTGATGACTTATGCCACGGCAGATGCTGAAACGCGCGCTAAAATGCGTCCAGATCTTGAGGCAGCAATCAAAGGTTTCATGGCTAACATGTACTTGCCTGCTGAAATGGACATCTTGAAAGCACAGTTGAAATTGTATGCGACAAAATCTTCAGGATACAACATCGCTCCTTCGGTAGTGAAAATCGGCGATAACTTTGATAACTATGTGAACTCGTTATTTAACCTGAGTATTTTTACCTCTCAAGAGGCCTTGTTGGCTTTCTTGGATCTTCCATCAGAGGGGATGATTTCCAATGACCCAATGTATGTGTTGTCCAATGACCTACTTACACATTTGAATTCGAAGTCAGACGAGATTGCGAAAGCACAAAATGATTTCCAAGCGTCTTTCCGTTTGTTGGTTCAAGGATTACGCGAGTCTAAATTGGCGCCTATCCAATACCCTGATGCCAACTCAACCCTACGTTTGACTTACGGAAATGTTCAAGCATTGCCAAAAGATAGCCGTAACGACGCCAAAGTGAACTTCTACACAACGATGGATGGATTGGTGAAGAAGTACAAAGCAGGTGATGCTGAGTTTGATTTGCCTGCACGTATGTTGGAAATGCACAAAAATAAAGACTACGGGCAATATGTTGATAAGAATGGATACATGCCGGTTTGTTTCTTGACAGACAATGACATTACTGGAGGTAACTCAGGTTCTCCAGTGTTGAATGGCAAAGGAGAATTGATCGGTTTGGCTTTTGATGGGAACATCGAAGCGATGGCTGGCGATGTGATTTTTGACTCAAATTTGCAACGTACCATCAATGTTGACATTCGCTACGTATTGTGGTTGATTGAGAAATACTCAAACGCAAAACATATCGTAGATGAAATGGATATTGTGAGATAATAATCATTTTCATGAATAAAGAATCCCGCTCACAAGGCGGGATTTTTTGTTTGACATAAAGTTTCCTCGAGGTATTTTACTTTATTTGCAACATCCTAGCAATACATTCGTGTCTTACCTATGAATAATCTTCCAAAAGCGATCAAATTTTTATTGGCAGTTTTGCTACTCTTATGCCTTGCCGATATGCCTTATGGTTATTTTCAATTTGTTCGACTAGCTTCTTTCGTCGCATTTGGTTTCCTCGCTTTTGATGCCTATGGCACTAAAAAAATGGGAGAAACAATTCTGTTTTGTGCGCTCTGTCTTTTGTTCCAGCCATTGGAGAAAATTGCTCTAGGTAGATTCTTATGGAATGTTATTGATTTTATTGTAGCTCTATATTTAGTAGTTTCTGCCTTCGTAAATACACCAACAAAGAAATCATAACCTTTTCTTTCCTATCGCTTAACATCTCGGTAACCTTTGAACCTTTCCTTTGTGTCATGATTTTGACAAACACTATGAGCGCTCCGCAGCAAGTACAAAGCCCAATGGATGCATTATTGATGTACCTTGAACTTGGAAATCTTTCTGGTAAAAACGGAAATGACCAAGAAGCCATTGACTATTACATCAAAGGGCTTCAGATTGCCAGAGAAATTGAAGATCGCCCTCGAATTCAACAATTGTCGAACTTGATATTGACTTTTATTTAATTAGATCAAAACGCATCGGTCGGCATCGGTACGTTCATTTTTTTTACTCTTTTCTTGAACATAAATCCCAATCCAATCTCATGGGTTGACCCAAACACTCCATTGTTCAATTTACTGAACGACATATCGTAAGCATACGACACCCGAAACTTTCCTTTGATATCCCAACCCGCCATTAGTCCAACGCAGTCCTTAGAACGAAGTGTAACACCGGCATACAACTCGTCGTATTTGAAGAGAAGATTAAAGTCAAGCGAATAGAAATTAAAATCTGTTTTCAAAAAAACTTGTGGCCGCAATACAAATCCAGGTTTGTATTTACTTATAGAACCAAGGGAAATGTCATATCCTACAAATCCAAAAAGATGAAGTGCATCGCGATATCCATTGGCATATTTACGCTGAGGAATTTGTGTCGCACTTAACCCTAAATCTAATTTACGCCATCGAAAAGCCAGCCCAAAATCAGCAGTAAAGCGCGTCGATGGTACCATAAATGAATCCAATATGGGGTCTATTCCAGGACCAGTGACAAAGACTCCTGAGTTCTTCATGTATTGAACCCCCGCCGCAAGTCCACAAGTTAAAAATGTTCGACGCCCCAATCGAAACTGATACGCATAGGTCGCTTTTACTTTGTGAAATGTTGAAAACCCAATGTTCTCATGCATGTAAGATCCACCAACGGATGAATGTATCCCATTCAATTTTGTAGAGTACGACAATAACTGTGTCGAAGGATTACCATACACATTGGTCCATTGATCACGAATATTCGCATACGCTTCATGGTCATATTCTCTTGCACCCGTTGCTGGATTAAAATAAGGTAGCGCATTCCAGAATTGTGTGAATTGAGGTTCTTGCTGCGCCATTGCACAAGATGCAAAAAGTAATGCGGTTGTTAGAAGTTTATTCATGTCCTTTTAAACAAGATACAATCTTCAAAAGTTACAACCTATTCAAAAAGGTCATGGTGTCAACCCCATCGGCATAATCGCTCAACTTAGGACATTGAGCGCTTCCAAATGGAGTGAATTCATTACCGATTACGACTTGAATGGAATCAGTATGTGACGTTAAAAAATGGTCAACTTCTTCTTGACTTTCGTAGCGTTGAAAGTGAACCATAGCGAGTGGGGAAAACAATTCTTGAGTCTCACGGAGAAGAACAAAGTTATTGTCGAATAACTGATGTTGGTTCATCAAAAAGATCGCTTTGTGGTAGTCGTAATTATTCCCATATTTCTTGTTCAAGACCACCTCAGAAAATGAATAAATGCCTTCAAAAAAAGTGGACAATTCATATGCTTTCGGAATCATGATGTGTGATACATTTCTACAACCTAGTCCATAATAATCAAAGATGTCATGACCTAATCCCTTGAGTTCTTCGGGTGTTTCATTTCCTGTGATGACAGCAATTGATGTTCTATTTTTGCGAAAAATATGGGGGTACTTTCCAAAATATTGTTCAAAGTACAAGGCTGAATTGTCACTTCCCGTTGCAATGACGGCATCAATGTTCTTAACAGGTCCAACCGTAAATTCGATGCGCTCTTTTAATTCTGGAAGAAATGTCATCAACGGAGCAGCTAAGGCAGGCAGTAAGGTCTTATCCTCCGAACTCAACTTGCAAACAGCTGTATTTCCAGAGAATAGCACACACAAGAAATCGTGAAATCCTACCAACGGGATATTTCCAGCCATAATAATGGCAACGCGCTTTGGAACTTCTGAATATGTATAATCCTTAAGCCACGTTGCTAAACTTTCCTCGGTGAGTTGACTACCCAAAGCCGAAAGTGATTGTGCTACACTTTCTTTTGTAAACCAACCATTGTAAACAAACTGTCTATTGATTACTCCTTTCAATGTGACCCACTCCTGTTCAGTTACTCCTGTCGCAAAACCCGGCCAGTCGTCCGTTTGAGACAATGTCTCCATCAGCCTTCCAAGACGAGAAAAAGCGCGTATCAATTCATCACGTTTCATGGTGCAAAGGTACTTCATTCAGAAGTGTAGCGAATTCAAATAGATATAAAAAATGTCCTTTTTGAACAAAACTATTGGTCATGCGTTGCTATATTTGCAAAACAAAATTTGAGCAATGGCAATAATGATTACAGATGAATGCATCAATTGCGGTGCATGCGAGCCGGAATGTCCTAACCACGCAATCTATGAGGGAGGTGCAGAATGGCGTTATTCTGACGGAACAACGTTAACAGGAATGATTACAACACTAGACGGAAATGACATTATTGCTGACAATGCTTTTGAACCTGTGAACATGGATGTGTATTACATCACACACGATAAATGTACAGAGTGCGTTGGATTCCACGATGAACCACAATGCGCTGCAGTTTGTCCAGTTGACTGTTGTGTCGATGATCCAGACTACCGCGAATCAGAAGATGAACTTTTGTCGAAGAAGTCATTCTTACACTTGTAAAAAATACCTCAACAAGGGAAAAGACGGTTTAAGCTGTCTTTTTTTATGTCTTTCAATGAAAATTTCACCGACATACCCAAAAACCGAAGAATCTGTTTAACTTTGTTGTGGGGTAAGTCTTGTACGACCAGCTCCCTCTAAATCCTCCAGGACGGGAACGTAGCAAAGGTAAGAGGTTGTAGCGGTGCGATACGAGTAGCTTACCCCTCTTTTTTTGCCCAAAATATTCTAGCTCGAAGCAATTACCCTCCACACTCACACCCACACACCCACACACATTAACTTCAGCACCACAATGCTGTTCAACATTCGACCCCGATGGGGTCGTTGCTTTTACAACACCTATATAATCAACAGACATTTGACCCCGATGGGGTCCACTATAATAGTTTAAGAGTGAAGTGCGAGAGCGTTTAACCCTCACTCCGATATTTATTCCTCAACTTGAAACGAGATACTTAATGAAAAATACATTCTTCATTCGACATTCTTCATTCGACATTCTTCATTCGACATTCTTCATTCTACATTCTACATTCTTCATTTTTTATTTTTCATTCTTCATTTTTCATTTTTCATTTTTCATTTTTTATTTTTTATTTTTCATTCTTCATTTTTCATTTTTCATCCTTCATTATTAATTCTTTATTTCAAATCGTTTTTATGGAATAACCCTTTCCTTTGCATCGTCTAGGCAAACCGAACGACTATGAAAACTATCCTTTCACTTCTCTTTTTGATTTCGAGCACTTTACTTTTTGGACAAGCCATGGGTTGGATCAAAGGAACTGTAACTGACGCACAAACTGGGGAAGGTGTATCCTTTGTAAAAGTGAAATTACTAAGCACCGACAGTACCCTCATAGGAGGTGTAATTTCTGATGTTGATGGCATTTATGTATTGAATGCTTTAAATCCTGGAGCCTACATTCTTTCCTTCGAATCGATTGAACATAAGCATTTATCTCTTCGTGCAATTGTGAACAGTGAAAAAATCACTTTTCAGGATGTAAAACTAGAGAAAGAGGTAATCGAATTGGAAGAGGTTCGAGTGATGGCATCCATGCAAATTCTAAACGTACCCGGAGTGCAAGTAGCTTCAATGCAACTTAGAGGTTCTCGAGGAAGATATAAGGAATCATCAATAAACACCGAATCCTATAGTAAAATCGATGAAAACACATTTACAGCAGTAAAATCCGACCCATTGTCGACCTTTAGTATAGATGTGGACCGTGCTTCGTACAGCAATGTGCGTCGTTTTTTAGAGGACCTCAACTTGCCGCCAATTGATGCGGTACGAATTGAGGAAATGGTGAATTATTTTCCCTACCACTACCCTGAACCATCAGGAGATATTCCTTTTACACTACAAACAGAATACACCGAATGCCCCTGGAATACAGCCCATCAATTGGTAAAAATTGGCATGCACTCGCAGGATATAGATGCTTCAAAAGCAGCGGCTAACAACTTGGTTTTCTTGATTGATGTATCGGGTTCTATGGCTTCCGATGATAAACTACCCTTGCTCAAGAAAGGATTGTATTTGCTTATCGATCAGCTAAACGAAGAAGATAAAGTATCGATTGTCGTATATGCAGGAGCTGCTGGGGTTGTCCTTACACCAACTAGCGGTATGATGAAAGACAAAATAAAAGCAGTGATTGAGAAGCTAGAATCTGGAGGATCAACAGCCGGCGGTGAAGGCATCGAGTTGGCCTATTCTATTGCAAAATCTCAGTTTATCACCAATGGTAACAACCGGATCATCCTCGCAACTGATGGAGACTTCAATGTGGGTGTATCGAGTGAAGGAGATTTAATCCGCCTGATTGAAGATAAACGTGAGCAAGGCATTTTCCTCTCTGTCTTGGGTTTTGGAACAGGTAACCTTCAAGATTCCAAAATGGAAAAATTGGCAGATCGTGGAAATGGCAACTATAATTATATCGACAACATGCAGGAAGCGAAAAAAGTTTTGGTTGAAGAAATGGGTGGAACGCTGATCACTGTTGCAAAAGATGTGAAGCTCCAAGTTGAATTCAATCCGAATTTAGTAAAAGGATACCGACTCATCGGGTATGAAAACCGCAACTTGGAAGACGATGAATTCAACAATGATAAAGTCGATGCCGGTGATTTGGGTGCTGGACATACCGTGACTGCATTTTACGAACTCATTCCTGCGGGATCAACTGAAATTTTACCTGGAATAGATTCACTAAAATACCAAAGCACAAGCACTTCCAATGGTCAATATGGAAATGAAATCATGACAATTAAAGTGCGTTACAAAGCACCGAATGGCGTTGTTTCGAAATTGTTTTCACTCCCTGTAAATGCAGAGATCAAACCTTTCAATAGAGCATCTGCAGACATGCAATTTGCCGCTTCAGTGGTGGAATTTGGTTTGTTGTTGCGTTCATCCAGTTTTAAAGGAAATGCCAGTTTTCAGCACGTCATCCATACAGCTCAAAATGCTTTGGGTGACGAGAAAAACGACAACCGTGCTGAGTTTGTTCGGCTGGTACGCATCGCAGAATCGTTGACCAACAAGCGCTGATATTGTTCAAAAAAGGTGTATAAATCGCTTTAGTGAATGGTTCATTGCGGCGTCTCGGCATGTAATTTTGAAGAAAAAATTTTAGACCATGAAATTCTTCATCGATACTGCAAACCTTAAGGACATTAAAGAAGCAAATGACCTTGGAATTTTAGATGGTGTTACAACCAATCCATCTTTAATGGCCAAAGAAGGCATCACAGGACAACAAAATATTCTTGATCACTATGTTGCGATTTGCAACATTGTTGATGGTCCAGTGAGTGCAGAAGTTATTTCTACAGATTTCGAAGGCATGGTGCGCGAAGGAGAACATTTGGCTTCATTGCACAAGAATATTGTCGTGAAAATCCCAATGATTCCTGAAGGAATTAAGGCCATTAAGTACTTCAGTGCGAAAGGAATTAAAACAAACTGTACCCTGATCTTTTCTGCAGGACAAGCCTTGTTAGCGGCAAAAGCCGGAGCAACATACATTTCTCCGTTCTTGGGACGTTTGGATGATGTTTCAACAAATGGCCTTGACTTAATTGCTCAAATTCGCTTGATTTACGATAACTATACATTCGATACTGAAATTCTTGCAGCTTCTGTTCGTCACCCAATGCATATCATCCACTGTGCTGAGATTGGCGCTGATGTCATGACAGGTCCACTAAGCGCGATTAAAGCTCTGGCAAAACATCCGCTGACTGATTTAGGATTGCAGCAGTTCTTGGCAGATCACGCGAAAGGAAACGGGTAACTTTTAGTTACTAATTACGAGTTACGAATTACGAAAATTTTGTTGAGTGGGGTTCCGAAGGAAGACTCGAACCCACCATTCGAAGTTACCATTTACCAAAAGCTTGGTGGGTGGGGTTCCGAAGGAGGTCTCGAACCCGCCATTCGAAGCCACGAGTAATCTAATTTGTCACTTTCAACTACTCCAGCTTGACGTACATTAAGGTCGAGCCAAGGAGTACCTAATTCGTATCAAGAAGAACTAATTTGTGATGCAAATGTTATACATGTTTATTACTAATTAGTTCTAACTCACTTGAATTTCCCAATAAAATACGCCGACATCATTGACAGGATTCATTCCTTGGATCCTGTGAAGTATGGCAAAGACAGAAATTTCATTGATGGTTCGGTAAATTATTTGTCGCCCTATATTTCTCGGGGAGTAATCAGCACAAGACAAGTCTATGAGATTCTGATTGGAAAGAACTTTGCCGAGGAAAAGATCGAGAAATTCATCCAAGAATTGGCATGGCGTGACTATTGGCAACTGATCTGGAAACAGCATGGGGCGTCTATAAATAGTGATTTTCGACATCCTCAAAAACAACCAAATCGTTCTGGCATTCCTTCTTCCTTAACATCTGCATCAACAGGAATTGAGGCCATCGACCATGAAATCACCCGATTGTACAAGGACGGATACATGCACAACCATGTGCGAATGTATGTCGCCTCGATGGCATGTAATATAGCCCAATGCCAATGGAAATTGCCTGCACAATGGATGTATTACCATTTGTTGGATGCCGATTGGGCAAGTAATGCATTAAGCTGGCAATGGGTATGCGGGACTTTCAACAACCGCTTCTATTATGCCAATCAGGAGAACATAAATACGTATTGTCGGTCAGCACAAAAGAACACATTTCTCGATGTTGATTATTCTGCTTTCGAAACACTCGAAGTTCCAAAGGAAATCGAAGCAATAGAAACACTTCAATTGACAACTCTACTTCCTGAAACCGATTTTCCAGAACTAGATGCGGAACTGCCAACGTTCATTTATAACTTTTACAACGTAGATCCAACGTGGCGAAGCGATCTGTCAGGAAATAGAATTCTCTTATTGGAACCATCCATTTTCGAAGAATACCCTATTTCTGAAAAATCACTTCAGTTTTGTATTGATTTAGCCAAAACAAATATTCCACATGTTCAAATTTGGGTGGGAGAATTCAAGGACATTGAAGCACAGGTTGGTGGTCAAATTTATTTCAAAGAACATCCGTTAAACAGATACAATGGCATTGAAGATTCTAGGGATTGGTTATCTATAGATCGCGGAGACTACTCTTGTTTTTTCTCTTTTTGGAAGAAATGTAAAAAGCACTTGAAGCCATGAAAAAAAGTCATCTCCCAACTAAAGTATGCCAAACCTGCACCCTACCTTTTACATGGCGAAAGAAATGGGAAAAGAATTGGGACACTGTAAAATACTGCAGCGAAAAATGTCGACGCAATAAATCAATCACCGATGAAAAACGTTAACCTCATTTTTCCTAATCAGCTCTTCGAAGCTAGTCCCTTGTTCGAAAAAGAAGGCGATTACATTCTTATAGAAGAACATCTCTTTTTCCGTCAATTTCATTTTCATAAACAAAAGATTGCATTTCATCGGGCAAGTATGAAAAGCTATGCTCACTTTCTAGAGTTGAATGGCAAAAAGTTCAGTTACGTCGATGCTCATGAGCCTAATGCAGACATTCGAATTCTTATCCGAGATTTAGCACAATCAGGCGTTGGTTCAATCACCATTATTGATCCTGTTGACAATTGGTTAAAACGCAGAATAATAACCACTTGCGCTCAATTTTCCATAGAACTTAAAGTCTTGGATTCGCCTATGTTCTTAAACAAGCACGAAGAACTAAAAACTTTTTTTCACCCAACGAAAATCAAATTTTTCCAGACAGAATTCTACAAGAAGGAGCGCAAAAAAAGAGATGTATTACTCACAGATTCTGGCGATCCGCAAGGAGGACAATGGACATATGATGTCGAGAACCGCAAAAATTACCCCAAGGGAAAAACTGTTGTTCAAACCGATTTCCCTGCTGGCAACCCATTCTACCTCGAAGCCGTTCATTATACACGAAAGTACTTCGGTACACATCCAGGATTGCTTTTCGAGAATGCAAAACACTACCCTATTGACTTTGAAGAAAGTAAAGAATGGTTCGCTACCTTTTTAACCCAACGATTTACCGACTTCGGAATCTATGAAGACGCAATTGTTTCCAATGAATTGGTGTTACATCACAGTGTCATCACGCCGATGTTGAATTCAGGATTACTTACTCCACAATATATTCTTGATCAAACACTTGAGTTTAGCAGAACACACGAAATCCCCTTAAATTCATTGGAAGGATTTATTCGGCAGATTATGGGATGGCGCGAATTCATTCGAGGTGTGTATGTGACCAAAGGAAGTCAAGAAAGAACCACTAATTATTGGGGATTTACACGGAAGATTCCACCAAGTTTTTATACCGGAACAACGGGTATTGAACCTATTGACCTTACGATTAAAAAAGTCCTTGAAACAGGCTATTGTCATCATATTGAACGATTGATGGTACTCGGAAATTTCATGCTTTTGTGTGAATTTGATCCAGATGAGGTATATCGTTGGTTCATGGAACTATTTATCGATGCGTACGACTGGGTCATGGTACCTAATGTTTATGGGATGAGTCAGTTTGCCGATGGTGGAATCATGTCAACGAAACCTTATATCAGCGGAAGCAATTACTTGATGAAAATGAGTGACTATCCAAAAGGTGAATGGCAATCGACCTGGGACGCCTTATTTTGGCGTTTTATGGATATACATCGTGACTTCTTTCTGCAGAATCCGAGACTAGGAATGTTGATTTCAACCTTTGATAAGTGGAGCGAGGAGAAAAAACAAGGGGTACGAACGAAAGCAAACGACTATTTGATAATGCTGGATCGTGCGTTAAAGGATTAAAAATTCAATTATAACAACCATTTCATGGTACCACCAATTTATACATAAATTGCCGTGTAAGAATTGGTGCCGATGTGGCTAAAAAAGAATTATGTCCGTTCTCCGTGACAATCAAATAATAGGCACCACTGCCCCATCCGTCATACGACAAGGTCATTTTTGTTCCACTCACAGCCCCCGAACTTCGCTCAGTTCCACGGTCGTCCAACAACACATAGGTGAAACCTGAATAATATTGGTACCGGCTTCCTGGCATCCGAAGCCCACTGCTCAAATCCATCCCAAACTCAACGGTAAAACTACGTTCTAGTTCATTTGCAGGTATAGATGAATATCCCTCATATTCCGCCATCACAGCAAACGGAGAAATACATTGTTGATTAAAAAGATTCGCTTTCATCCAAACCAATCGCTTTCGAAGAAAATCAAGTATTTCTAGAACCTCTTCTTCATTTGATTTACTCAAAGGGCCTGGAACAGCGGAGAATTCTGACGCTCTTCCCCAACGTTTGATTTCCAAGGTGAGTTTCGCGTCAATGCCTTCACTGTAGGTGTGAATCAAAGCCTTAAATTCCTCAGAATTTAGCCATACTTCGAGCTGATCCATTCGTTTGACACACAAGTCGCGAAACAATGGATCGCACATCAAATTATACCACCAGGTAGGCATCGTTTTCATAGATGATTCAGGTAATTTCTTTTGATAAATCCAACCCTCAACTGCATCATCTTCGGGATTGAGTGGATTCGCGAAAGCCAAATCAAAATCCCATACTGGGCCCATGGTTATTTTACTTTCTTCGGAGGTATAGAAATACACACTCGAACGATATGCATCCGGATTTTTAGCCCATTCGTTCAATAGAAAATAATCTACAAACGATTCAACATCAATAATGTCTGTGTAACGCAAACTGTCTTTACGGACTTGAATGTTACCACTCAAGGCTTCATTCATCTCTTCCAAATAGTCTTGAATCGCGTGATAATTAGGAATTGAACGGTAAGGCTTTGGATCGAGCATCTCTGCATATATAGGATATTCTCGCATTCCAGGAACAGGAACATCACCTTCATTTTCCCAATCAATCCGCATGAAAAAAGGTTGTGACAAATTTGAATTATTTGGTTTCCATCTAGACTTGTCTATCAATTGATCCACAGAACGAATCTTTTCTACAACCAAGTACATCCCTTCATACACCTCATTGATATACAGATGACAAAAGTTAAATGCTGGCGTTCGATGACCCAAGGCTTCCCATGTTGAATAGGCAACAACATTGCGCATCATACTTGGATCGTAGAAATTAGAGATAAACAAAAGATCTTTTGTCCATGGCAAACCGGGAAATTTACCATTAGCGTGAACTGAACTTACTGTTCGAAATGAAAAATCATAACTTTTCTTCGCCACTTGTAAGGTTGAATTTCCATGCAATTCAATGGCGCAATTGCCTGTTTCTCCATCCAATCTGTAGGTTGCAGGAATTTTATCAACGGAGTTCAACCGACCTTCAACAGTGATGTATATGGAAGGGAAATCGATGACTTTAGGTGCTGGGGAGATGCATTTCAAAGACTGCGTTGGTTGAGCGACACAGCGTGTAACCATTGAAATAAATACAAGCAAAAGAATCTTTTTCATCATTTATTAGTTCGCATCGAAAGGTAGAAATTAGTTTTCATGTAACAAGTGAAATCAATATTCCTAGTCCCATCATTTGAAGTCAATCCATCAATACTTTGATTAATTTTATGCTCTATTATCTTTATTTATGTCCTGCTCTATCGCGATTCATGACCATTCTTTCTTCTCAAAGAAATTCTTTGGTAAGTTGTCAGATGGGAAGGAAATAGACCTATATACGCTTCGAAACAAGCAAGGTATGGAGTTATCGATCACAAATTTCGGTGCAACAATACAATCCTGTTTGATTCCATTGGCCAACGGAAAGAAACGAGATGTAGTTCTGGGTTATAGCTCCTTTGAAGGCTATGAGCGATCTTTTCAAAGTGGATCCTCCCCCTATTTCGGTGCAATCATTGGACGGGTCGCTGGGAGAATCAGTTGTGGAAAATTAATTTTTGATGGAAAGGAAATTCAATTGGAGAAAAACCACGGTGAACATCATCTTCATGGAGGTTCTCGTGGATTTAGCTCTGCAGTTTTCACACTTCTTTCTTTCAAAAACTCGGAAAGCCCCTCCCTTTGTCTTCAGTATACCAGTCATTCTGTAGATTGTGGCTATCCTGGAGATGTAACTCTTCTTGTGAAATACACACTACTCGAGTCCAATGCCGTTTCGATTGAAATGACTGCAACCAGCACCGAAGACACCATTTTAAATTTAACCCAGCACAATTATTTTAATTTATCAGGACATGCACAATCATT
>Ga0315908_10001034_pt1 | contig 21463 bp, 21 predicted proteins | sample LakEriMetagenome_12_FD_203520 | JGI IMG/M metagenome (GOLD analysis project Ga0315908, IMG submission 203520) | Freshwater fungal communities from buoy surface, Lake Erie, Ohio, United States - Buoy 4 MA124 | ecosystem: Environmental > Aquatic > Freshwater > Lake > Lake biofilm | place: USA...
CGCTGCAGGCCAGGTGCTTGAAAAAATTTATGTCTGCTTTTTAGAATGTCTAGGGCTGTGTCGAGCCAAGTCAGCGTGGGATATTTCTTATAATCCGCGCGGGTTTCTGGAAAATAGGTTGTGGCATAAATACTCTTCCCCATTTGCGGAGCTATTACTACAAATCCGCGTTGCAAGGCTTGGGTGCATATTGCAGTGCTGTCGCACCATTTGGTATTGGAATAATTCCAACCCGGAAGGAGCAATAAGGTGCCCGCCTTGGGCAAGGTGTCGGCAGGCCGCAACACACGCACCTCCACACCTCCAATGAGTATCGTTGTATCTGATTTCTTGGGCTTGGGTTTTACACCTGCACTAGGTGCCGTCGGCCCAGCATTGCAAGCCAAGCTAAGCAGTCCAAGAGCAGTGGTCAGCACAAGATTTATAAGGATTTTCTTTCTACGCATACTTTCAATTCAAGTATATAGACAATTTTCATTCCGCAATTGTGTTCTCCGTCAAAAAAGAGTTTGGATATCCAGCTCTGCATAGTGATATGCTTGTTGCACTTCAAGCACATTGCGGTCGGCACTCGCTTTACTCGCCAGCGGCGGTATGGTATGGGCTTTCAGCAATTTTTCATCACAGGGTTTTACCATGTCTAGTGCTGCCAATTCTGAACCCTTCACCCATTCTTCGGCTTGTGAAGCGGGCAAAATCAGCGGCATCCGCATCTTGGTATTGTGTATGCTGCGCATGAGTGCGTTGGCCTCAGTGGTAACAATACTATAAGAAGCGATTTCTTCGCCTGTTTCTTTATGAACCCAAAGGTCTGAAATGCCTGCCATGAGCAAAAATTCTTCTTGGGCAGCATGAATAAAATAGGGGTATTTCTTCTTGTTCACCTCGCGCCATTCAAAGAAACCTGCCGCAGGTATTAAGCACCTACCCGCCTGAAAAGCATGTCTAAACATGGGTTTTTCATTGACGGTTTCTCCCTTTGCATTTAAAGAAAGCTTGCGCAATTCTATGGCCTGCTCCTCGCTTTTACACCAAGCAGGAATGAGGCCCCAATGCTTATTGTTGGCTACCCAGTGCCCATTGATGTATTCGAGGACAGGCAATTCTGGCCATGTAAATGCTGAAAAGAAAAAACCCGAGGCGGGCAATATGAGATCTTCGAGCAAGAACTTGCTCTTCAAAGCCTCGGCATTAAAATTTACAGCATAGCTAAAACACATACGTAAGGAATGAGTCGCATTTGGAATGCTGTGCGAAAATAAGATTTATGGAACAGAGATGTTGTTTCTGCCACTTGCATTTTTACACCGCATAAATACGCCTAATTTTGCAGGGTGATTATTGGACTCATTCGCGAAAGAAAATCTCCTGCCGATGTTCGTGTTGCTCTGACACCCGTGCAATGTGTGGCACTTCAAAACCGCTTCCCAGAAATTAAGGTAGTGGTTGAATCCTCCCCTGACCGCTGTTTTAGCGACGAAGAATACAGACAAGCGGGCATAGAAGTACTTGAAGATATGAGTCAGTGCGACACCCTGTTGGGAATTAAGGAAGTACCTAAATCCACCCTGATTGAGAATAAATCTTACTTTTTTTTCAGCCATACTATTAAAAAACAACCCTACAACCGGGACATGTTGGTTGAAATTCTCAAGAAAAATATATCCCTCATAGACTACGAAACCCTGCGCTGGGAAAATGGACAGCGGGTGCTAGGTTTTGGGCGTTTTGCAGGAATAGTTGGGGCTTATAATGGATTGCTGACTTGGGGGCGCAAAAACCAGAGTTTTCAACTGAAACCGGCCCATGCATGTCAGGATTATCGCGAATTGCTTGCCGAAGCTTCAGCGGTAGATATTGGAAATATTAAAATTGTACTTACTGGGGGTGGCAGGGTGGCCAATGGCGCCTTAGATTTTTTGCGCAACTTGCGCATTACTGAAGTAACTCCGTATCAGTTCATACATAGGGAGTTTAACGAACCTGTTTTTGTGCATTTGAACAGTCCTGAGATTTACCGCCATAAAGACGGAAAAGCATGGAACACGGAGTATTTCTACAAACACCACCAAGAATATCAGAGCAGTTTTGGCGACTTCTTACCCCACTGTAATTTGCTTATTAATGGTATTTTCTGGACTGCAGATTTACCTCCACTTTTTGAGAAATCTGCCACTGCAGATCCAAATTTCAATATTTCGGTAATCGCCGACATCAGTTGTGACGTTGATGGCTCGGTGCCCATTACTTGGAAAGCTACCAGCATTCAAGAACCAACCATAGGATGGAGCCGCAGTTTACAAGCACCTTGTGATGCCTTTGCTCCAGACAGCATAGACATTATGGCGGTAGGGAATTTACCCAATGAACTGCCCTGCGATGCCAGTGAGGAGTTTGGTGAAAACCTCATTCACTATGTATTTCCTGAATACCTTAAAGAAGGCAGCCGCATGATAACAGAAGCTACCATAACACAAGAAGGAAAGCTAACCCAGCATTACAGCTACCTGCAGGAGTATGTGGATGGCCTAAAATAGAATGAAAAAGCTGTCATTCATAGACTTTCGAAAGCACTGTCCAAATCAGGCACACTTTTTGCTCTTTGGCGGGTGAACGTATGACAACCAACCGCACATTTACAATGATTAAGCCCGATGCAGTAGCAAATGGGCATGCAGGAAAGATTCTGGACCAAATTATTCAAGCCGGATTCAAAGTAGTAGCTCTCAAATACACCCGTTTAAGCACAGAAAAGGCAGGCGAATTTTACGGAATTCACCGCGAACGTCCTTTCTTCGGTGAGTTGGTGAGTTTTATGACCTCAGGCCCAATTTATGCTGCAATTCTTGAAAAAGACAATGCAGTGGCTGATTTCCGTACCTTGATTGGTGCTACTGATCCTCAGAAAGCAGACGCGGGTACCATTCGCAACTTGTATGCGAAAAGCATTGATGCCAATGCCATTCACGGCAGTGACAGCGATGAAAATGCTGAAATCGAAGGCAGCTTCTTTTTTGCAGCTGACGAAAGATTCTAATTCGCAGCGGCTCTACCGCAATCGAAAAACACTATCTAAAGCCATCCTCGGGTGGCTTTTTTCATGCCTATAGTTTCAATTACCTTTGTGTTCATGAAAGACCGCAACATTAGCAAAATGGAAATCGACTTCCTTTCAGGACCCCACGGTCGGTTGTATGAACTTACTTTCAGTTTTCGCGTGTTTTGGGAATTCATTAAAGGCTACCGCAAACTCCATTTTATTAACCCCTGTCTTACCATATTCGGTTCGGCCCGTTTTGGAGAAGATCACGAATACTATAAGTTGGGAATGGAAATGGGGAAACGTGTAGCGGGTCTTGGCTTTGGTGTCATTACAGGTGGAGGTCCGGGCATCATGGAAGCGGCCAACCGCGGCGCCAAAGAAGCCGGTGGATTGAGCATAGGTGTGAATATTAAATTGCCCTTTGAGCAACAACCAAACCCCTACCTTGACAAATGGGTAGAAATTAAATACTTCTTTGTACGCAAAGTTTTCCTGTTTAAGTACTCTTTTGGCTTTGTGATTATGCCCGGTGGCTTCGGTACGATTGATGAAATGTTTGAAGCACTTACCCTTATACAAACACGCAAAATGCCTTGGTTTCCGGTTGTGCTTATGGGAACAGCATATTGGAAACCCTTACTCCAACAAATCCAACTTATGGATGAACAAGGAACCATCTCTCCGCATGATGATGAAATGCTCATGGTTACAGATGATCCTGAGGAAGCAATTACCTTTATCAGTGATACCATTCGAAAGTTTGCACCGAAAAAAACACGCATCAAACCGCGTTGGTGGCTGGGAGAGAAATAACAGACCGCTGGCCCAAAATACACCTATCATTTTTAAGGTTTCGCATGGAGATAAATGCGCCCTTTTCATGTCAATTCACAGGCATTAAACTATCTTTGCGCCCAATATGAGCAAAGGACCTATTTCTCAGTTTGTAGAAAAACACTACCTTCACTTTAATGCAGCCGCTTTGGTAGATGCTGCCAAAGGATATGAAACCCACCTCACTGAGGGTGGCAAAATGATGGTGACACTTGCAGGTGCTATGAGTACTGCAGAGTTGGGAAAAAGTTTGGCAGAAATGATACGTCATGGGAAAGTAGACATCATCAGCTGCACCGGCGCCAATCTCGAAGAAGATATTATGAACTTGGTAGCTCACAGCCACTATAAGAGAGTTCCAAATTACCGTGACCTAAGCCCGCAAGAAGAGTGGGACTTACTCGAAAACCACTACAATCGCGTTACAGATACTTGCATTCCTGAAGAGGAGGCATTCCGCCGTTTACAAAAACACATTTACAACATTTGGAAAGATGCCGACAACAAGGGTGAACGCTACTTCCCACATGAATACATGTACAAAATTCTGTTGAGTGGCGAACTCGAACAATACTACGAAATCGACCCTAAAAACAGTTGGATGCTTGCTGCTGCAGAACGCAACCTACCGATTGTAGTTCCCGGCTGGGAAGACAGCACCATGGGCAATATTTTCGCCAGTTATGTAATTAAAAATGAAATTAAAGCCACCACCATGAAAAGCGGTATTGAATACATGGCATGGTTGGCAGATTGGTACGTGAAAAATAGCGAAGGTAAAGGCGTTGGATTTTTCCAAATTGGTGGCGGTATTGCGGGTGATTTCCCGATTTGTGTGGTTCCAATGCTCTATCAAGATATGGAAATGGAAAACATTCCTTTCTGGAGTTATTTCTGTCAAATTAGCGACAGCACTACAAGTTATGGTAGCTACAGTGGCGCAGTTCCCAATGAAAAAATCACTTGGGGCAAACTGGATATTCATACCCCAAAATTCATTGTAGAAAGTGATGCTACCATTGTGGCACCGCTGATTTTTGCCTGGGTATTGGGCTGGTAGTTACAGCGCTTATGAAAGCGGATATTGCTTCCAAAAACGATATTGAACGCATCGTTCGCGCGCAGTATGCCTGTTTGTTGGAAGATCCTTTTACGGCACCTGTTTTTGCACACCTAAGCTTGGAAGAACACCTTCCTCGTATTTTCACCTTTTGGTGCTTTGTACTGGACATTGATGCGGGAAACAACCCCTATCGGGGCAGCGCTTTTGAACCCCATACCAAGTTGGGTTTAACGGCATCGCATTTTACCAAGTGGCTGGCATGCTTGCACGCTGCAATACACAATGATTACGAAGGGCCCAATGCAGAGAAATGGATTGCAAAAAGCAATGAACTCGGCCTCATGTTTCAATACAAAATGGGACTCATCAGCGACGATTCTTTTCTCATAGGGCGTAAATAATATTCACGCCTGTGGCAATTCCTGGCTAGGTATGCATCCGTGAATAAAAGAATTACCCTAAATTGCACCGAAAATATGGACGCAAACGTAGCCGATAAATTAAAAGAAATTAAAACCTTCATATTTGATGTAGATGGTGTGCTTACCAGCGGAAATGTGCTCGTAACGGAAGAAGGCGCTATGCTGCGCACCGTAAATATCAAAGATGGCTATGCCTTGCAACACGCCGTAAAACAAGGATACAATATCGCCATCATTTCAGGTGGAAATTCTAAAGGCATTTATCACCGTTTTGCAGGTCTTGGAATACGAGAAATTTATTTGGGACAGAAGAATAAAGTAGAAGCTTTTCACAAAGTCATTTCAGATTTTGGAGTACAGCCCCAGCATGTTGCCTACATTGGCGACGACATGCCCGACTACCCCGTTCTCAAACTCGCAGGAATGGCCTGCTGCCCTGCTGATGCAGCGCAGGATATCAAAGAGATTTGCACCTATGTTTCACCCATACCCGGAGGATTAGGTGTTGCCCGTGAACTGCTCGAAAACACGATGAAATTACAAGAGACCTGGTGGAACGAAGAAACCCATAATTGGTAACTTTTATTTTAATCCTCTGGCGCATTTTAGGAACAATTCTTGCCCTAATTTGTTAAATTTGCATACATCATGCTTGCCCTTTCCCTGCTAAACGAATCACTCACCCCGCTTAGACGCAGCGATACTGTGCGCGCGGCCCGAGAGTTTATGGCAGAACAAGGCGTAACAGAGTTGCCAGTACTTGATAAGTCTGGTTTATACAATTACGTAAGATCCATTCTCTTAATAGATGCGCAAGAGGATCAAAAATTGGATGAATTAATCCCATTTAATCCGCATGCCCCTAGAGTAATTCAAAACCAGCATGTGTATGAAATCATCCCTGTGTTGGCAGCTGCAGACATGCAGGTGATTGCGGTAATGAATGAAAACGGAGAGTTTGTGGGCATTATCGACCAACGCCATATTCACCGCATGATTTCCCAATCTCTCACCTATAAAGGTGTAGGTGCCGTGGTGGTTATTGGAAGCAAAGACAAAGATTTTGCCCCATCACAAATTATGCGTTTGGTGGAAGAAAACGGCGCCAAAGTGCTTGGAATGATGGTAGAACATGCAGAGAATCAAGAACTGCTTATCAGTTTAAAGCTGAATACTACAGTTGTGAAAAGCATTATTGCAACACTTCAACGCTTTCAATACCCCTTAAAAGGCTGCTACATGGCCGAAGATTACAACCCGGGCGGCGAGAAAGAATATGATGCTGTGCTTCGGTTTTTCGACCTCTAAGCCACTCTGTCACATCCCTGTCATTTATTCTAAAACATTACTTTAAGGGAAAATACCCTTCACTGCATTCCGTTTAGTACATTTGTAACCCTCTATTATGAATACCAACAGCCAAAACCTGCTGGACGAGTCCCTTGCTGAAAAACCAATTACCCTGGTTGATGTAGTAAATTTCTTTTGGCGTTGGCGCCTGCCATTGCTTGTTATTTGCCTCGTTGCCGGTGTAGGTGCCGTTATTTTTAGCAGCCCCCTATTTGTGAAACCAAAATACAAGGCCACCCATGTATTTTATCCCACAACCAACAACTCTATCTCCAATGCCCTGCTCACAGAACTCAATCAGAGGCAGAAGGACCCGCTAGAGTTTGGTGAAGAAGAAGAAGCTGAAAAGGCACTTCAAGTATTGCAATCGAGCAGCCTCATGAGCCGTTTGGTGCGCAACTTTAACCTTATGAAGCATTATGGAATTGATCCCAAAAAGGAAAAATATCCAGAAACTGCCCTACAATATAAGATTGAAGAAAACATCGCTTTCTCTCGCACACGCTATTTGAGTATCAATATTGAAGTGCTAGACGAAGATCCACAAATGGCCGCTGACATTGCCAATGGCATTGCAGCATTGTACGACACGGTGAAAACCGAAATTCAGAAACAAATTGCTGATCCTGCCCTAAAAATTGTGGAACGCGCACTTAACGATAAGCAGCGCAAAATCCAAGGGTATAAAGACCAAATTCGCACCTTGGGTGAGAATGGAATTACCAACTACGAGGAGCAAAGCCGTGCCTTGGCCGAGGAGATCTATAAAGCGCAATCTGCAGGCCGCATGGACCGCATGAAAGACCTGCTAGAACAGCAAAAAACCTTGGTGCGCAGCGGTGGTGATTTCATTGCGTTGAATGAACTCATCAAACTTGAAGAAGAAAAAGAAAGTGATTTGATAGCCCAGTTTGAAAAAAGACAAGTGGACGTGAAAGAATCCATGTCGCACAAGTTTACCGTAAGTGCTGCAAGCAAACCAGAAATTAAAGCTTGGCCAAAACGGACACTGGTATTGTTAGTGACACTGATGGCTGCTTTTGCGGGTGGTAGTTTCCTACTGCTCATCTACGAAATCGTATTCAAAAAAAATAGGTTGAGTGCTTAAGGTTGCACCTGATAACCGAACCAGATTTTTGCTGTACGGCCTGGCCCTGGCTTTGGGTGCAATGGCATGTTGGGCCTCGCTTAAGGGCTTTCATTATGTATTTATAGTTCCCATTGTTCTCAGTATAGCGCTGTTTGCGGTATACCGCACAGAAAAGTTCATCCTGCTCGCAGGCGCATTGGCACCCCTGTCTATTAATATCAATGATATAGGTGGTGGATTTGGACTTGCTTTACCGACCGAACCCCTCATTATTTTTATTTTTGGCTTACTCATATTCCGATTCTTTCAAATTGGCATTGTGAGAAAAGAAATCATATTGCATCCGCTTTCACTCGCCATTCTCTGTTATTTGGGATGGTTGTGGTTAAGCAGTATTTTCAGCAGTATGCCATGGGTGAGTTTTAAATTTAGTATTGCCAGAACCTGGTATTTGGTGGTGTTTTATTTCGCACTTATCCGAATATTTCGCAATCCAGCAAGCATACATTTCTTCCTAAAAGCCTTTCTAATATTCACACTAGGCCTCGTTATCTTCACCTTGGTAAATCATGCCGCAGATGGTTTTGTGCGCAGCTCTAGCTATTCGGTTTCTTGGCCCTTCTTCCCCGACCATGGTATGTATGCTGCAGCCATTGCCTTCGCTGTTCCTCCACTTGCCTTTTATGCATTTAATGGCCGCGTGTTTCGCCATGCCTGGCATTGGTTGCCCATTGCAGGATTCTTCTTGCTCATATTGTTGTTCGGTATTGTTGTTAGTTATACACGCGCTACTTGGCTAAGTTTGATTGCTGCAATTGGAGTATTTGTTCTACTCAGAATGAGAGTGAAATTCAACTGGATAATGATAGGTCTTTTTCTAGTTACTGCGGTAGCTATCGCAAAACAAGATGATCTATTCTATAGCCTAGAAGCAAATAAGCAAGGCAGTTCAGATGAACTCGAAGGACACGTAAAATCCGTATCAAATATTACCACGGACCCTTCCAACCTCGAAAGAATCAACCGCTGGAAATGCGCCAGTCGCATGGTGGCACAACGCCCGTTTTTTGGCTTTGGCCCCGGTACTTTTGTGTTTCAATACGCGCCGTTTCAAAAAAGCAGCGAGCTCACCATCATTTCTACCAACTCTGGCGACTTGGGTGATGCGCATTCCGAATATTTCTCATCGTTGGCAGAAACAGGATTTATAGGATTTGGGCTGTGGCTTTCGGTTGTGCTTATATCCTTAGCTACCGCGTTTCGAGTGATATATTCCGAACCCAAACGCCATGTAAAAATCACCATGTATATGGCTGTATTGGGTTTGGTAACCTACTATTTTCACGCCTTGCTGAATAACTATAGCCAGTATGATAAAATAGCAGTTCCCATGTGGGGTTTTATGGCTATAATTGTGGCATTGGATCTTTATTCACGCAAGCAAAATGCTGCAGTGAATTCCTAAGGCATGAAAAGGTTTTTTACATTCTCTTCATTCACAATTGGCTTTTGCATTATTGCATTCTTCGCTATTCCCGCTATTCCAGGCTATCTCATTACGCCCGACCAAAGTCCGAATGCGAATGAAATTATCTCTGAAATCTCCAACCGAAATCCAGGCTTTTCCTGCAATACCATTCGCATAAAGTTACCACAAACTGAAGCTTCAACATCTTGGATGGAAGTATGGCTTCATGGTCGTAACCAGACATATTCATATAAACCTATAAGTCAACTCCTCAAAGAAACCAGGGATAGCATCCTTGTTCAGGAGTTTGAATCGCAGTCTAATATTGCCTTTGCAAAAGCTGATTTGGTTTTTGATGGGTCTTGGGTAAGCAAAAAAACCTTCCGCTTAGGCACAGATCGTTTTGGCCGAGATGTTCTCAGCCGCATCATACTTGGCAGCAGGGTTTCCCTTTTTACTGGACTTGTTTCTGTTATCATTTCCCTCATTATTGGTGTAATCATAGGAATGCTTGCAGGTTATATGCGCGGCAACGTGGATGCCTTCCTCTCTTGGCTCATCGCTGTATTTTGGTCTGTCCCCACCTTGCTTATTGCCTTGGGACTGAGTTTTGTTTTTGGCAAGGGACTTGGACAAGTACTCATTGCCATCGGCCTTTCTACTTGGGTAGAAGTAGCGCGTGTGGTGCGCGGTCAAACCATGCAGCTGCGCGAAAAAGAGTTCATTCTCGCTGCGAGAATTACAGGTTTTTCCACCTTTAGAATCTTGTTTAAACACATATTACCCAATCTTAAAGCCACACTTACCGTGCTCGCCACCACCAATTTTGCGTCTGCCATTCTGCTAGAAGCTGGACTGAGTTTTCTGGGTTTGGGCATAGAGCCTCCTGCACCGAGTTGGGGTATTATGGTGAAGGAGCACTTGGGCAATTTGGTATTGGATAGCGCCTATCTTGCCCTGATTCCCGGAGCTGCGATCATGCTTCTCGTCACTGGATTTAACTTCCTGAGTATGGGTATTCGCGATGCATTTGATTCCCGACTCGATACACGTTCGTAAATTGGTCATATTTTTGTTCAATACATACCATCTTGAATACGATACACTTTCAACAGGTACTGCCCCATCCGCTTAAAGATGCGCAATTGGGTGGCGTGGTTTGGAATACCGAACTTCGCTTAAATAAAGGAGAACGCTATCTCGTACATGCCGATTCTGGCAAAGGGAAAAGCACCATGTTGAACATTATATACGGTACCCGTAAAGATTATGATGGGAAGGTGCTTTATGAAGAAAACACCCTGCCCAAGCAGGATACGGCACTCTCCGAATGGCGGAAAAATCATATCGCCTATCTTTTTCAAGATTTAAGGTTGTTTGGCAACCTTACAGCACTGGAAAACATCATGCTCAAACCGGGTTGCACTTTTACCCAAGCTGAGATTACGGCACATGCCCAAGTTCTGGGTGTTGAGCATCTCCTAAATAGACCCTGCGGCAAATTGAGCTTTGGACAGCAGCAGCGTATTGCCATCATTCGCACTGTTTCACAGCACTTCGAATGGCTGCTCCTAGATGAGCCCTTTAGCCACCTCGATGCAGGTAACGCAGCCAAAGCACTCGATCTAATGCATCAAAGAGCCCAGCTGTTCAACGCGGGCATCTTGGCCACCAGTCTTGGCGATAATTCACACTTTACAGGTTATACCCATTTACAGTTATGAGCCAGTCACCCCTGCAAAAATTACTCTTATCGCGAAACAAGCCCGCACAGCTGGCAGTAGCCGTTCTTGGGGCATTCACTGGCATGTTTATCATTATCGGTGGACTGCAAGTGTATCGAAATATGGAAGCCATGCTCCAGAAAAAAGACCTTTTGTCTGGTGATTATATCGTCATTCAAAAAAAAGTAGGCATTCTCAATACCATTTCAGGCTCAGCGCCCTCATTCGATAAAGAAGACATCGAAGAAATAAGCCAAATCCAAGGAATTGATAAAGTAGGTGGCTTTGAAGCGGGCACCTTTAAAGCCAGCATGCAACTTAGCGGTAAAATGGCCGCCATGGCAGGACAAGCATTTCGAAGTGATATGTTCTTTGAAGCTATTCCGGATGATTTTGTAGATGCAGATCCCGATGCGTGGAATTGGTCTCCAGGAGATAAACGCGTTCCTGTGATTATCTCTGCAGAGTATATCAACCTGTATAATTCTGCATTTGCGCGGTCTCAAGGCCTGCCTGTAATTCCCGAAAGCATGCTCAAAAGTGTCACCTTTGACATACAGATTTCTGGCAACGGCGCTACCGAAACCCTGGAAGGCCATATTGCAGGATTTAGCGAACGTATCAATAGTATTCTTGTGCCTCAAAGCTTTCTGAACTATGCTGAAAGCAAATTTGGGAGTCCTCAAAAACCCAAGCCAGCGCGCTTAATCCTGCACAGCAAAGACCCTGCTTCCCCTGCCTTGTCAAAAGCATTGAAAAGTTCGGGCTATGAACTGAATGAAGAGAAACTTAAGTCCTCAGAGTTGAATGGCATCCTTCAAATTCTTATTTCTGTCGTTTCTGTAGTGGGTGTTCTTATCGTATTCCTAGCCCTACTCGGATTCATGCAGTACAACCAACTCATGGCTTACCGATCGGCTTACGAAATTCAAACCTTGCATTGGCTGGGTTATAAAATTACTGCCCTGTCTTTCCCATACATAAGATTCAGTGTTATCACCGTAATGGGAACTTTCCTAGCTGCAGCCGCGGCCCTTTTCTCGGGGCAATATTTTTTCGCTTCTTGGCTGCATGAAAAAGGTTTTCCAGAACAACTGCCTGGAATTGGACTGTCAATTGCGGCAGGTTTCTTAATTTCGCTGCTTATGGCGGTAATGAGTGCCCTCGCAGCGCACCAACAAATAAAACAGTTGGCTAAATAACATGAATACCACAAAACTCAATACGTTTCAAAATAGCTGGTATCAGCCCGGTGGCAATGCCTTGAGCCGCGTATTGTGGTATACATGCAACGCATTAATCATGAAAAGCGGATTGCCCGGCAGCAGTTGGCGTGCCTTCTTATTGCGCGTTTTTGGCGCTACTGTGGGTAAATCGGTGGTCATAAAACCGAGAGTATCTATAAAATATCCTTGGCGCTTGCGTGTAGGAGAGTATACATGGATTGGCGAAGGCTGCTGGATAGACAACCTTGGGAATGTTGCTATTGGAGCACACTGCTGTCTTTCGCAAGGTTCTATGTTGCTTTGCGGCAATCACAACTATAAAAAAACCACCTTTGATTTGATGGTGGGTGAAATTACCCTAGAAGATGGCGTATGGATTGGCGCACAAGCCCTCGTAGCTCCAGGTATCACTTGCCACAACCACAGCATACTCACTGCAGGAAGTATTGCTACTAAAAACCTAGATGCCTATGGAATTTATACAGGAAATCCCGCGGTGAAAGTGCGTGAAAGGAATATTGAGGAGTGAAGATTTCTGTAATAACTGTTTCATACAATGCCGCCGCCACAATAGAACAAACCATTCAAAGTGTGCTGGGGCAAAGCTATAAGAATGTTGAATATATCGTCATCGACGGCGCTTCTTCAGACAATACGCTGCAGATTATTGAAAAATACAAATCAGGTATTGCGCATGTTGTTTCTGAAAAAGACGGCGGCATCTACGATGCCATGAACAAAGGCATTGCACTGGCAACGGGTGACATTGTTGGCATTTTAAATAGTGATGACCTGTATCATAATGAGAATGTTCTTTCATTTATAGCCTCACAATTTGAAAATAGCAGCACGGATTGTGTGTGCACAGATGTAGAAATATTCTCGGAAACCCCAAGTCAGGTATTGCGTTACTACAATTGCCGTAGATGGAAACCTTGGATGTTTCGCATTGGCCATCAACCGCCACATCCCGGATTTTTTGTGCGTAGGAAATTATATACCGAACTCGGGAATTTTAATACCCAATATCGCTTGGCTGCCGATTTCGACTTTCTCTTGCGCTGCATTCTCAAAAACAATAAAGTTACGCAGTACATCAACTATGTTTCTGTGAGTATGCGCAGCGGTGGCGCAAGCCAAAAGAGCTTTAAAAATATTCAACGTGCCAACCGAGAAGTGCACCTTTCCCTCAAGCACAATGGGTATTTCAGCTTGCCCCTATTCATTTGGCTAAAATATCCACTGAAAGTTTTTCAGTTCTTCCTGAAATAGGCTATTTCACAGCGAAAATCAGCATCGTAATTACAGCGATTAACGCAACTCCCCATTTCAATTTTACGGGGGTTGTTCCCCGCGCAGGAACATAGAATGATGGTTCTAGTTGATAGCCGTCTCTGAAACGACGTATTTGCAATACATATACCCTCCTTGAATATACCGTTTTGCCATTCTCAACGGCCGCATTCACTCTAGGCATGGAGTTTAAAATCTGACGAATTTCGTAGCACAATTGAAAATTGAAACATTGTTCTACTTGAACACTGTCTATATACCCAGAGTCTGTAATGTAGAATTCAAATACAACTGTTTCCCCATTTCGATCTACTGGTGGCTTGTTAAATCCTAAGGTTTGCAGCCTATCCTCTAGGTAGCGGTAAAACCCCCAATCATCGCCAGGAAACCAAGGTTGGGTTGTGTCTTGAGCCTGCAGCATGCTTGCCGCACAACTCAACAATAACAAACACCAGCGACGTATCATTCAACGATGACAAAAGTACCGCTGCCAGAAGCATGGGCACCTTCCACTTTCAAGAAGTAGGTTCCAGGCATCCAATTTTGGTGTAAACGCAGCGCACCATCTTCGAGTTTTCCTTGACCTACAAGCATTCCCGAAACGGTGTATACCTCATAACGAAGTCCTGCACCTTCTATACCTTGCACCACAAGTGAAGAACCTGCTGTTGCTGGCACAGGGTACAACTGCAAGCCTTGTGAACTTAGGTCTGCAAGCCCTGTGTGGTCTATATTCACTGGAATATCTGCAGTGTCCTTGCACCCATTGCTAGAAGAGGTTGCAATCATTCGCACTGTATATTGTCCTGCATTGGCATATTGGTGTGCATAGGGTGCACCTGTTGATTTGGTGCCATCTCCCCATTCCCAAGCGATAGTCATGCCCGCTGTTGTAATTGGAGTGCAAACCAATCTATGTTTCCACTGCAAGGTCCAAGTAAATCCAGCAGTTGGTCTTGGCTTTACAGCGATAGAAAGTGGCGTTTTCTCAGAAATACATCCCTTGTTTTCGGTTTGATAATAGTAGGTAACCCCGCCCAGTAATAAGCCTGTATTCACGCTTTTACCCGTAAAAAATGGATTCGCATCCAAGGGGTCGTAATACCAATTTACCTTACCCTGAGAGATTTGTACGGTCATTACACCCGCCGCTTTCGAACACACCGCATTGGCAACTACTGAGCTCGGCACCGGGGCAGAATTAACCACTACATACACCGGCGTGAATCCAGGACTTACACATTGTTCCTCTGACGACTGAATATAGAGGATACTATCCCTACTGGGTTGGTTTATCGTAGGTTCATATCCCTCAAATATTTTTTCTTTTCCACCCGCGTCACCATACCAACTTAGGGTACCCCAATCTGAATAAGCAACAGGAAAAGCATCTTCTCCTTTGCAAACCGTGTCATTACCTAAGTAATTGATGTTTGGGTAATCGTATGCATGCACAATCACTTCGGTGCGTCCACTGCCACAGACTCCATTCCAGGTTTCTACGTAATATGCGAAATCTCCGCGTTTGTTTAGCGATACAAATAAGGAATCACCGCGATGTATAGGCACACCCCCTGTGCCGGTTGAGAACCAGCGAATGGTGTCCGATCCTGACTGATAAGCTCCAATATGAAGGCTCGTTGCGGGGCGCAAACACACAAACGTATCCATGATGACTTTAGGCAATGCAGGTGCAAAGTTGTTACCCACAGAAGCCTTAACACCCACACGTCCTCCTTTATTCAAACACCCATTATTGTTGGCCTGAACAAAAAAACCAGTATCCGAATACAGTTTATCACTTTGGAAATTCAAACCGGTAAAGAGCATCAGTCCGCCCACCTTGTCCTTATACCACTCAATTCTACCAGCAGAACTGCTTGCACTAAGATTGGCAATAGCACCCGAACAAATACTGTCGTTTTTAACAATTGGATCTTTGGGATATGCACTTACTACGAAGTCATAGCGGGTAAAGGCCGATTTACATCCTCCATTGTCTGCCTGTATATAGAAGGTGTCATTGAGCTGCGCATTCTTTATTTCAAGGCTATTGCCTGTATAAAAAGGTGAAGGATCGCTTTGCTTGCGGTACCATTTGTAAACAACCCCTGTTTCGGTAACGACATTTAACAAGAGGGTATCGCCTTTACACGCCGCCCGAGAAGGCTTGATAGAAGGCTTATTCGGTTTGAAATACACCGTTTTAATGGCAGTATCGTAGCAAATACCTCCACTAAAACCGTACAACACCGAGATGAGGCGAACTTCAAAATTCTTCTTTACAAAAGGCTTGTAAAAACCATCTACTACATAATACTGGGCTGCACTGCCATCATAGCTCCAACGTTGGGTGAAGTAATCGATGTTTAAGCTCTTGTAATAGTTGTAATAGTCAGATCCGCTTACATTCTCCTTGTACTTATTGTTAAACTTAACCGTATCTCCAAAATTGTAACAATCATTGGCTATCGCAAAATCAGAACCCATTTTATAGCTTACAAAGGGATAAAATTGCATATCTGCATCAAAGGTTACACCCGCAATATTCAATTGCAAACAGCGGTACCATTTTCCACTCACCGAACCACAGCCCAAGTTCTTTTTCTTTCCATTCCCCGCTGTCCATGAATTGGTAATAATCGCAGCACTTACCGCAGTGCTATCTGTTCCCACCGTGATGATGTAGTCGTAATTCAGCTTTACCGCTTTTTTAAACACTGCATTTCTCTCAATTCTATCAAGACCTATGCTTGCGCCCATTACTGTATCCACTGTAATCGTATCAGATGCCAAAGGCGAACCACTGGGCAAAGAATCCAAGCCCGCTTTATACAAATGACAAATCACCCGTATGTTCACTGGACGTGCAGGAGTCACAGACAATGAATAGGAATGAAAACGAAAACCTGAAACGGTAATTTCTTGATTGGTTCCAAAATATTGACCCAAACTGCTGCCTGAACGAATGGTAACCCCATTATACGCTGTTGTGCCATTTCTGGTGAAATAGGATGTGTCAGAGCCACAGGTAGTGGGCTTTGACACACTGCGCGTGCCGGGGTTTTGAATATATACTTGAGGCAATGGACCCGAAATCGTTCTACTGTCTTGTGCGAACTGACCTTGCATAATACCAGTTACAACAGACATGGCGGCGAAAAATATATACTTCTTCATGGGCAATGGATTTGTAAATTTAAAAGAAAATCCTGAAAAACAAAGGACTCCATTGCAGGAGTCCTGAATAATCAAGTAAGTATACCCTTTCTATTCCTCATCCGGCTTAGCTTCAGAACCCTTTTTGCCTTTGTGTGCTTTGTGCCATTCTTTCAATTTCTCTTCCTGGCTATCGGTCAATATATCCTGCATGCTGCGCTTATATTCTTTCATGAATTCACGGTGATTCTCACGCAATGCTAGGCTATCTGTGCCGTTACGCTTCAACTCCCGCAATTCGTCGCGGTGTTTCATCAAATTCAAATTGGCAGCTTTTACCAAAAGGATTTGAGATGCAGTCAAACTTAGTTCTTGTGTAAACGTGTTTGTAAGGCTATCGGCCCGCGCCTCGGCAGACATACGCACCTTCCCATGGCGGGCAGCAGTGTCCTTCTTTTCGTTGCGATGGCGTTTCAATTTACCCAATTGCTCTTCACTGAGAATGCCCTTATATCCAGTGCGCAATTCCTCCATGATGCCCTTGTTTTTTTCTTTAAGCAGCTCTTTATTTCCTGATGCTTCTTGACGGGCAGTTTCAAATTTTGTGCAGGTTTCTTTGTGCAATGCTTCGATCTTCACCACCTGATCCGCTTGCAAAGAAAGGCTATCTTTCATCCACTGCTCTATAGTTTCTAATTTCTTACACGGTCCTTTTTTGGCTTCCGTTTGGGCCAAGAGTGCAGCGCTATTCAGCGCAATAGTCAACATCATACTCATCCACTTTTTCATACTATTTTCTCCTTTTATACCTATAGGATACTATCAAACGGGAAAGGTTTAAATACAGAATAGAAAAGATCCATATGGGTGTAATATAAATAAGTTCTGCCACCGTCATGATACCTAATTTAGAGAATAAAGCTGCGCAAACGACTGCTGTATCCTGTATAAAAAAGCAGCGTTTTGAAGCAAAATGCTTTGTTGAGATACATAGTACCCTTACCTTTGACCTATGGGAAAAAATCTATTGCAAGGCAAGCGCGGAATTATTTTTGGCGCATTAAATGAGAGTTCAATCGCTTGGCAGGTTGCAGAAAAGTGTGCTGCTGAAGGCGCACAAATAGTATTGACAAACGCCCCTGTTGCCGCCAGAGTAGGACAAACAGAAGCATTGGCTACCCGCCTGAATGCACCCTTGATTTATGCCGACGTTACCAAAATGGAAGATTTGGAAAATTTGGTTACCCAAAGCGTAGAAAAATTGGGAGGCAAACTTGATTTCGTACTTCACAGTGTAGGTATGAGCTTAAATGTGCGAAAAAAAGTTCCTTATACAGAACTCAACTACGATTGGATGCACACCTCTATAGATATTTCAGCCATGTCTTTTCACCGCTTAATGCAAGTATTGTACAAGCATGATGCAGTGAATGAGTGGGGTTCAATTGTGGCATTGACCTATATCGCTGCACAGCGCGTATTCCCAGATTACAGCGAAATGGCTGAAGCCAAATCTATGTTGGAAAGCATTGCACGCAGTTTTGGATACCACTATGGTAAACACAAACACGTACGTGTAAATACCATTTCTCAAAGCCCTACCTACACCACTGCAGGCAGTGGCGTTGGAGGATTTGATGCCTTCTACAATTACTCAAACCAAATGTCTCCTTTGGGCAATGCAAGTGCAGAAGATTGTGCCAATTTCTGCATTTCCATGTTCTCTGATTATACCCGCATGGTAACCATGCAAAACTTGTATCACGATGGTGGATTTAGTACCACTGGAATTGCGCAAGATTTCATGGAAAGCTTCAGCAACGCTGCACAAGGAAAATAACTGTTATACATTTTCGACCGCATCAAAGCGGCAAAAAGAACTCAAAAGAAAAATCCCGCTTTCGCGGGATTTTTCTTTTATCAATACCTTAGGGTGACCGTCTAAACTTGCGCCAATCAGAACCATTTAACTCATAGCAAATGCGGTCATGTACACGACCTGCGCGGCCCTGCCAAAATTCAAAATAATCTGGAACCAAGCAATAACCACCCCAGTGTGAAGGACGCACCAAGGCTTCAGATTCAGGCAAAGACATCAAGCGCTGCATTTCGGCATCTAAGCCCTCGCGATCCGGAATAATACTGCTTTGCATACTCGCCAAAGCACCCGCTTGGCTGAGTCTTGGACGTGAATTAAAATAGGCATCATTCACGGAAGAAGGCAAGGGCTCTACCTTACCTTCAACCCGAATCTGGCGTTCCAAATCATGCCAAAAGAAATTCAAGCAAGCATAGGGATTCGCAAATAGCTCTTCCCCCTTGCGGCTCTTGTAATTGGTGAAGAACACCAATCCCTGAGCAGTACAGTCTTTCAACAACACCACCCTACTTGAAGGCCTACCGTTGGCGCCCACAGTGCTTAGCACCATGGCGTTGGGCTCAGGGCATTGCTCTGCCAACACCAGGTCAAACCAATCTGCAAATGCTGCTACAGGATCCGCAGGAAAATCACTGGGATCTATGCTGTCTCGCAAATACTCCTTGCGCAAGGCTGCTATATGCTCGTTTTCCATTTCGATTCAAAGTTACTCTCTATTATCATGAGTACTAACAAAAAAATCCCCCGCGAGTTGCGGGGGATTCTTGTATTTCTTTAACTAAAGTAACAATTATTGCTGCAAAGTGATTCTTTGAGTAACTGAACCTTTATCAGTGCTTACTTTAACCAAGTATACACCATTAGCAGCAGTACCCATGTCAATCTGGCCTTTGTTGCCACTGTGGCTTTCGCTTACAGTTACCAACTCGCCCAAGAGTGAGTACACACTTACTGATTCAATTGAAACACCTTCCAATGCTTGGATGTTCAACAAACCTTGGGTTGGGTTCGGGAATACAGTAATGTTTGCACCATTGATGCTTTGTGTTCCTACCGCGTTACGGATAGACTTCGTTTGAGTAGAAGTACATTCGCAATCCACTGAGTTACGCGCAATCAAAGTAACAGTGAAGTCACCTTCATATGGGAACTGATATTCACCTGTTGCTGATGTCAAGCTACCACCGTCAGAGAACTTATAGCGGTAGTAAGGATAAGTAGTGTTACCAGCAGCCACATTCACTGTGCGGTATCCGTATCCACCTGAAGCGCTATTCCAACCATCGCTGATGGTGAAGTTACACGTTGGTTTTTCCAAAATGTTCAATGGCTTGGTTACTACACTTTCGCAACCTCCGTCTACTGTAACTTTCAATGTGATATTGTAAGTAGTAGTGTTGGTAGGTTTAAAGGTGTACTTAGGATCTGCAAGTGAAGATGAATCTACACCGCCGAAGTACCACTTGTATTTCACTTCACCTTGTGGGAACTTGGTCTTATTGTCAAACTGTACCTCTTCGCCTGAGCATGCTGCTTGTGCATCGAAGTCCACATTTGCCTGGGTACCTACAACAATTTCTTTGCTTGCGCTGTCTGCACAACCTGATGAAGTACTTACTACCAATTTCACGGTTTTTGGTCCCAATTGGGTATACTGATGGCTTGGGCTCAACGCTGTGCTTGAGTTGCCATCACCGAAGCTCCACTTGTAGTTGTCTACTGTGCTTGGTACATCAGGTGTATTGTTGGTAAACTGTGTTGGAGTCAAGTCACAAGCTGAAGAATTGGTGAAGCTTACTTTTGGAGCTTCAAATACAGTTACTGTCTTAGTAGCTGAATCCATGCAACCAAATTCAGAAATTGCAATTGCTTTCACATCATACTTACCAGCGGTTTTGAAGGTATGCAATGGCACATCTACAGTACCCAATTGGCCTGGCTCAAACTTCCACTTCACACCCATGTTTCCACTAGAAATAGTAGACGTGTTGGTGAAGGTTACTGGAGTGTTCGTGCAATACTTTTTAGAATCATCATATGCATATGACGCCTTTGGTTTCGGGAATACATACGCATTCTTAATACCAACAGCAGAGCAACCATTTGCACTTGCGGTCAAGGTCACTTTGTACTGACCTACGCTTGCATACAAATGCGTAGGATCCTTCACAGTGCTCTTTGGTGTAAGGTCTCCAAAATCCCAGCTGTAGCTCAAGCTTCCTGCGTTTACAGTAGTTTGGTTTACAAAGCTGTGTGCTTTGGTTTCACATGCGTTCAACACTTTGAATTTCACCAATGGAATCTGAGTTACTGTAATGGTGTCAATCTTGGTGCGAACATAGCCGTAGATGCTGCTGATTGCATTCAGTTTGCAATAGTAAACACCGAAAGATGCATACTGCTTAATTGGGTCTTGGGCTTCTGATGAATCACCGTCACCGAAGTACCACTTATAGTCGATAAAGCCTTTGAGAATCTTAGACTTATTTACAAATTCGATAGGATCACCATCACAAATTTTAGCATTGCGGCTGAAGTTTGGTTCTGGCAATGGAGCTACATATATATAGTGTACCAAGTTGGTATCGCAACCAGGACCACCAATCTGCTGAATGCGAACCATCACTTTCAACACAGAATCAATCATAGATGCATCTGGAGTGTAAACCAGTCTGCCTGCATTCGGTTTAGGGTCGGTCCAACCGAAGTTCAACGAACGACCACCCATAGATTTTACTTGTACATTGGCAACTTTCCAAGTCGTGTTATGATCACCGTCGATGTAACCTGTTGGAGCAGCCAAATTCAAGGCAAGAGTGTCGCCCATAGCTACTACGTGTGGTTTAGAAACAACACCGCTACCGCTGTTCTTAGGTGCAGTTTGGAATGGGAAGCCTGCTTCCAATTTCGCA
>Ga0315908_10001035_pt1 | contig 21462 bp, 22 predicted proteins | sample LakEriMetagenome_12_FD_203520 | JGI IMG/M metagenome (GOLD analysis project Ga0315908, IMG submission 203520) | Freshwater fungal communities from buoy surface, Lake Erie, Ohio, United States - Buoy 4 MA124 | ecosystem: Environmental > Aquatic > Freshwater > Lake > Lake biofilm | place: USA...
GAAGTCGTATGCCTTACCCCAACGCAGTTTGATTACATGAATTCCAGGATTTACGTACGGCTCTCCATTTTCAAGTTTGCAGGTGGCAACCCAGCGGGCGACAACTGTTGTGTTCCATGGTCCACCGTGGACTAAAACATTTTTTACATCAAACTTAAGTTCTGGCAGAACTGTGCCGACTCTATTGAACCATCTACCTAGCGCTTCTTTGTCGTGTCGGATGCCGCCCAATGAGTTAGGACCTGCAAAACGATGAGTGAGGTTGTTAGCGGAAACACCATTTAATACCGCTTGATAGTCATGATTTTGGACCGCAAGAAATGTTTTACGAACATTTTTCTCAACTATTGAACTATAAATAAGCATGCGCTTTTGGACCTTTCAATATTTATCAGTAAGAAGAAATGTATATCAAAACTAGATTAATTTATGGCTTAAGGAGCTTTGAACCCATCGATTTGAGTTCGCTTCTCCAAAACCGAAGCGAAAAATAGGACCGCAAGAAAAACGAAAGATGGTCCATTCAGACTCTCCCCTGGTGGAGCACCATCGGCTGTCACAGATTTGATCTGTCCGGCGATGAAGCGCATGACTGGTTCCACTGCGAGAGTGAGCACAATTAGCGGTGTCATTCCTGGATATCGAATGAACAATAAAGATAGAAAGAGGGCAAGGAGTAGTTGTGTAGCGCCCCACTGATGGAAGATCGCAATGATGTTATCGCCACCTGCGACCGAAATGTCAATTCCGGCAATGCCGTTAGCACCGCCGTCTGATGAGAATAGATGGATGGAGCTACGCCCGATCATGACCATAAGGTAGAGAGCAGTAGCAATTCGAACTATTCGGTATCCGACATAACTTGAGAGTTCATATGGAAGTACCTTTTTGAGATCAATTTTCATGGTGCCTCCTAGAGTGATGAGCCAAGTTCATCTAACTGAATATCGTTGCCTTGGAAATTTACTAAAAGTCCTTTCGAACTTATTGAAACTGATTTAACTTTGAGCCCTTGAGGGACTGTAAAGTCTTTTGCACTGCGACTCTTTATCTGATCTTGAATATCTGCAGGAAGCGAAGACGCTGGGATTGGACTACCCATTACCGAAACACTTTTAATTTGGAAGTAAATCTGACCATTTGCATACTCTGGAACGAGTAAGGCCTTTCCAGCGCCGCCGGCTCCAACCGATATCTGCAAGGCGTTATCAACAATTTCTGCGTCATTAAAACCAGATTCTTCTAACAATTTGGATGCCGGGATAGTCGCTATGATGTCTAGAGATCCGATTTGCGTGGGCTTTGACTTACTTATATTTTTTGCAGAAATTGCAAGTGAGGTTTTAGTACCATTACTTTTTAGTGTGTAATCAGCGATCTTAATTTTGACCGATTTTATTGAATCTGACCTTAAATCACTTGGCAGTTCGAATAGCGGGATAGATGCGCTTATTCCCGAAGCGCTCGGTATCTGCTGTTCAACGCGCGTCACAATTTTCGATGAGACTATTTTTTCAACTGTTATCGCCCCGCCACAAATGAAAAGTGCCGTTACCGTGATCACAATGCGTGCTCTTGATTTCTTCAACATTTGAGGGAGGGTAGCCATGCAACCTGTGAAAACACTTAAGGGGGGAACAGATGTGAACCTTTTGAGCGGAGACGAGGAGATTTGAACTCCTGAAGGCTTTTACACCTTACCTCGTTAGCAGTGAGGCGCACTCGACCGGGCTATGCGACGTCTCCAAGTGGTGGTCTTAGTTTACATCCAATAGATAAGTACTTAAAACGGTCACTTTAGAGCGCTTTTGGCGCTGATTGGCATCGGGGAACGAAGAAGGGGGACCGATTTATTCGATCCCCATTCATCATTTTGTTAAGAAATAAAACCCCATCGCACGCTATCGCCAGTTCCTATCGACACGGCTGCACGACCTTCGTAAAAGTTATTCGCAGAATCGAATTGAGGATTGATAATGATTGTTCCGGTGGCATCGACATACCCGTATTTTCGACCTTCGTAATTTTCATCGTACTCACCGCTACCAATTACGGCTACGCCATTTGAAAAATCTGCGGCGGTTGGAAATTGTAATGGGATTATAACTTTGCCTGTCGTATCAATGTACCCACAGCTCACACCATTGGAAAGTTCATCGTAAGTACCTGTGCACACGGACGCCAATGATTCAGAAAATGAATTTGCAGAGGTGTATTTCGGGTTGATTACATACTTGCCTGTCTTATCGATATACCCCCATTTACCTTTATCTTTAACTGGGAATAATTCGCCTGAATAAGAACCCATCGCTTCGTAAGTTGGGTTAATAACATAATTACCTGTTACATCTATTGCTCCGTATCGAAGTACGGTCTGACCTTTAACTTTAGATTCAATTGCCACAACTGCAAATCCGTTTTTATAGTCAGTTACTTCTTTAAATTGTGCTTGGGTTACTTGCTTTCCTGTCTTGTCAATAAAACCCCACTTGCCGGTGTCATAATCTCCAACACGGTAGGAAGCCAACCCTTCTGAAAACCCGTAGCTTGCATCATATTGTGGGTTTATAACGTACTTTCCGTCGGAATCGACGTAGCCATATTTAAGTTTACTGCCACTGCGGATTCCAATTGATACCAATCCCTCACTAAAAAACCATGCATCATCGAATGTTGGATTTAAAGTGAATAGCCCGGTTTTATCAATAAAACCATACTTTGAATCTTCACCTGAACCTAAAGAAACTAAAGCTTTCCCATCGGTAAATGAGTAGGCGTAATCGAATTGGGGTTCAATCGCCATTTTTCCATCTATACCAACATACCCCCACAGTCCATTCTGCTGGACCGCAGCAAGGCCCTCTGAAAACTTATTTGCGTTGCTGTATTGAGGGTTAATTACATATTTACCCGTTGGGATATATTTTGTAACGGGAGGTGCGCTTTCTTCACTGGCTTTATTTTCGGAAGAACTGCAGCTTGACAGCAGAATTGAAAATGCCGCAAATATTGAAACCAGTCCCAGTAATCTATAATTCTTCACTTTGCCCCCGAATTAAGTCGATGATGAATATGAATAATTGTAACTTTAGAACCCTTTTTTGGGCAAGAATCTGTCAAAAACGCCCAATCTATGTAAAGATTTAGCCACCCGGAGGAAGTGGAAAAGACATGAAATCTAAGAAGAGAAGCGTTTTCGCGGTTTGTATCCTATTTTTATTCTCCAACTCCCTTTGGAATCCATCAACGGCATCCGCAGAAATGGTTATGAAGGTTTATTCACCCTCTGATTCATATAATGCCCCTGGGCTTTCTTCTTCATATGACATTATCTCTATTGAGTCGGCGATTGAGTCAGATGATCCAGACAAAATATATTTCTGGATCGTATTTAAGAATCCAATCAAAGCAACACAGTTTGTACATGGAACCAAGGAGCCTTGGGCGGCTATTTTTCTCTACCGAGAGGAACCGGACTCAAGAGGCGGAAACTCTGACGATATTCGAATTGAAACAAACAAAACAACTGCGTTCTCTGGAAATTACTCAACGGACGCCTACGCTGAGGGTAACGAATATTCAGGTGATGATAGATACGAATTGCCTGATTGCAACGCAGAGACTTGGACAAATTTAGATACTTCGGCAAGTTGGATTGGTTTTTCAATTTCTAGATCCTGCGCAAATATCCCAAATCAATTCTGGGTTTCTGCATATACCGATCCCGATGATAGTAACTCCAGTACAGTTAAAGATTTCGACTGGGCTCCCGACGAAGGTTGGTACGTTGATATTTCAGAAGCTGATTACATTGACAGCGGAGATTATATGGAGCTTGAGCCCCAGACAATAACTTTTTATCAGTCACCCGATATTGCACTTTCCAAAAAGGTTGCATATTTGAGAGCTTTTTCTGACTCAGGTCTAGATATAGAATTTACATCTAGCACGCCAAAAGTTTGTGTACCTTTAAATTGGAGCAATGTAATTAGATTAATTAACACTGGTACTTGCAAAATTACGGCAAACCAAGAGGGGGATGAAAGCTATGAAGCTGCTGATTCCGTTTCGATGAGTTTTAAGATTACAAAAGTTGCTGTGAAGAGTAAGGTAGTTGCAAAACCTACTCCTGTAGCAGTGCCAACTAAAAAAGCGCCTGGATCTATCGGTGGTAAGCCAAAGAATTAACTCTCTTTTCTAGCGCGTAAAACGCTTCTCCTGCATTATTGCGTCCCAAATTACCGCTTGGACGGCAAGAGCATCCTGAGAATTCTGAGCCTGATTAAGGGCGTTGATGTCTACGCGATCGCAGACTTCTTCCAGGTAGGTGATGATTTCGATGCTACGAGTAAGTGCCCGCACCTTTAATTGTGTGAAGGATTTGTATGCGGATTTCTCGCGCTAAATCAGCAATTTCCCGCGTATTCGTCGACATAGTGGCTTAACTCTATGCGTAAATAGATCAGGGTCAATACCATTTTTTGATAGTTACTTATTTTTACTAGTTCTGTACTCTTAGCGATATGAATGAGAAGGTGGAGGCCCCAGAAGTTAACGAAGTGCGATCTTACGATGTTGCACCGCCTGCGGGTTATGCGGAATTTATGCGCACTGGTTGGGCGCTCTCAAATCTTGAAGGTTTACAACCACTGGAAGTTGTTACTTTTGCATTTTCGCGCCGTCAAGTTTTATCTGCAGCTTTTCCCAATATTCGCCTAGTGATTCCATCAGGTAACTTTAAAACTCGATCTAATGACACTGAATATGCTTTCCGTCCACACAGCGCCTTTGCTTACTACAGCGGTGTGCAAGGATCAGATGCAGTTCCTGATTCAGTCTTGGTGATGGAACCAAATGAATCTGGCGGCCATGATTCATTTCTCTATCTGCATCCGCGCTCAACTCGCGAAACCGATGCTTTTTATACCGATCGTAAATATGGCGAACTTTGGGTGGGCCGTCACTTCACTCTTGATGAAGCCAATGCGGTATATCAAATTCCTACTCGCGATGTAGAAAAGATTGAAGATTTACTTCGCTTTAGTAAAGAAACTTTGTTGATTCGCGGTGAAGATTCTTTGATGGATAAGTTAATTTCAAAGAGCGCTAAAGAGCCCGAATTTCTTACCTTCACATCTGAGCAGCGTTTGGTAAAAGATGGCTACGAAGTGGGTGAATTACAAGTGGCCGTCGATGCAACCGGACGCGGTTTTAGCGATGTAATTGCCGCGCTTCCTGCCGCTGCAGAACATCCCCGCGGTGAAAGAATTGTGGAAGGCGCTTTCTTTGGGCGTGCGCGGTTAGAAGGTAATGACATTGGATACACAACGATTGCTGCCGCTGGCTCGCATGCCTGCGTTCTTCATTGGATTCGCAACGATGGTGCGGTTCGTAATGGTGAGCTGTTGTTACTAGATGCTGGTGTTGAAATGGATTCTTATTACACCGCAGATATAACCCGCACCTTGCCGATAAATGGAAAATTTACTCCTGCACAACGCGCTTTATATATGTTGGTTTATGAGGCGCAACTAGCTGGATTTGCTGCAGTAAAGCCAGGTGCACAATTCTTAGACATCAACCGCGCCTCACAACGTGTTCTTGCAGAAGGTTTAGCAAATATGGGCGTCTTAACAATTAGCGCCGAAGAATCAATGAAGCCAGAAGTTGGTTTACATCGCCGATGGACTTTGCACGGAGTTAGCCATCACTTGGGCCTTGATGTACACGATTGCGAACATGCGCGCCAAGATATGTATCGCGATGGAATTTTGCGCGAAGGAATGGTTTTAACGGTAGAGCCAGGACTTTATATCCAGCCAGATGATGAATTATTTGCACCCGAATATCGTGGAATTGGTATCCGTATTGAAGATGATGTCGTTGTTACCGCTGATGGCTATCGCAACTTGAGTGAGAATATTCCGCGCCACCCAGATGCAGTAGAAGAGTGGATAAAAGCAGTCCAACAAGCAAGATAAGATTGGATGATGAGCCAATCACTAATCCATGCCCGCGGGTTAACTAAAAAGTTCGGTGATTTCACCGCCGTTAATGGGATTGATTTTGATGTTATCAAAGGTGAATCTTTCGGCCTGCTAGGCCCTAATGGAGCCGGAAAATCAACTGCAATGCGGATGATCGGTGCCACCTCACAGCGCACATCCGGTGATCTCACGATTCTTGATAAAGATCCCGATAAATTTGGACCACAAATTCGTGCCCACCTTGGTGTAGTTCCACAACAAGATAATTTAGACACCCATTTAAGCGTGACTGAAAATCTTTATATCTACGGTCGCTACTTTGGGCTAAGTCGTAAATTTCTAAAGGGCAAAATTGAAGAACTTTTGAGTTTTGCTCAACTTGAAGAGAAGCGAAATGCCAAAGTTGAATCCTTAAGCGGTGGAATGAAGCGCCGTTTAACTATTGCGCGCGCGCTCGTCAGCGAACCTGAAATTTTGATGCTTGATGAACCAACCACTGGATTAGATCCACAAGCGCGACACATTTTGTGGGATCGCCTCTTTAGGTTAAAGGAAGATGGCGTAACACTGCTGATCACAACTCACTTTATGGATGAAGCTGAACAACTCTGTGATCGCCTGGTTGTCATGGATAAAGGCTCGATCATGGCCGAGGGAAGCCCGGCACAACTTATTAAGGATTATGCAACGAAAGAAGTTCTTGAAGTTCGCTTTGGATCAGAGCGCAATGCGCATATGGCGGATGATTTGCGCCAACTTTGTGATCGTATTGAAGAGTTGCCTGACCGTATTTTGATGTATACCGAAGATGGTGAAGAGTTGCTCGAGCGTGTTTATAAGAAAGGTTTTCATCCTAAGACATCACTTGTGCGCCGCAGCTCACTCGAAGATGTATTTCTGCGCTTGACCGGAAGAACGCTGATCGATTAATGAGCTCCTTTCAAACCAGACAAGGTTCACTCAAGATTGTTAACACCGCGAAGGTTGCTGCACGTGGCGCTCTCTTTGTTACGGAAGCTCGACTGCGCAACATGCTCAAATGGGTTTGGTTAATCTTCGCAATTGCAATTGCTAACCCTGTTCTGTATCTGGTTTCAATTGGCCTCGGGCTCGGTTCATACATTGATCAGAACACTGGAGCAATGGGTGTTGATGGGGTCTCATATCTAACTTTTCTCGCGCCAGCCTTATTAGCAACCGCTGCGATTCAGGGAGCGATGGATGAGAGCGTCTATCCAACTCTCGAAGGATTTAAGTGGGATAAGATTTTTTTCTCAATGAATGCAACTCCACTGAGTGGAAATCAAATTGCAATGGGCGTTTTCTTTAACAGCCTAATACGGACATTTTTTACCGCGGTTCTATATTGGTTAGTGATGCTCGCATTTGGAGTACTTGATTCTCCACGCGCATGGCTTGCCATCTTTACCGCTGTTATGGCCGGTGCAGCATTTGGTGCATTTATGCAGGCTTTAGCCGGCTTCCTTGAAAATGAGAATGTCTTCTTTACTATCGTTGAGCGATTTATCATTATGCCGCTCTTCTTATTCTCGGGTACTTTCTATCCACTGACAAATATGCCAATTTTTCTGCAATGGATCGGCTGGATTTCACCACTTTGGCACGCAACTGAATTGGGTCGTTGGTTAACCTACGGTTCTGAGATTTCTACGCCAATGCTCTTGCTTCACTTCATATTCTTAAACTCAATTCTTATCGTTGGATTAATTGCATCACGCCGAATCTTCACAAAAAGGTTGGGCAAGTAATGATTATTTTGACCGCGGTCGCTATCGCTGAAGCGCGCATGGGTAAACCTGGCGAAAAATATTATTCCGGTCGCTCAAGAGCGATTATGGAGCGCGCCTACATTGCCTTTAAATCATCAACCTGGTTAATTGTCATCTCTGGTTTTGTTGAGCCTGTCCTCTTTCTACTCTCATTTGGTTACGGGCTAAAGGATCTAGTTGGAAATATGACCGTTGCGGGACAACCAGTGGGTTACGTGGCATTTATCGCGCCAGCGCTTTTGGCAACGAGTGCAATGAATGGCGCAATTTATGACTCAACCATGAATGTCTTCTTCAAAATGAATCACGACCGCGTTTATCACGGGATGCTTGCAACCTCACTTGGTCCGATGGATGTTGCACTCGGTGAGATTAGTTGGGCTCTGCTCCGCGGTTTTTCTTACGCTGTTGGTTTTATGGCTGTTGTTGTCCCGCTGGGACTTGTCCCTAGCGCATGGGGTATCTTGGCAATTCCTGCAGCCGTTTTAATTGCCTTTGGTTTTGCCTCCTTTGGAATGGCGGTGACTTCATATATGAAGTCATTCCAACAACTTGAAGTAATTAATATCTTCTTACTTCCAATGTTTCTATTTTCCGGTTCTTTCTATCCACTTTCTGTCTTCCCGGAATGGCTGCAGACTGTGATTCGACTATTCCCGTTGGCGCACGCTATTGATTTAGTTCGCGGATTGACGCTTGGCAATGTTTCGTGGGCACTCCTCGAACACGTGGCTTATTTCGTTGTGATGATCGTTATTGGATTGTTCTTTACAACAAGGCGCCTCAACGCACTATTTATGCGTTAAGAAGCTAACTGCAAGCCTAGATAAGCCGCGGCTAGACCAAAGCCAAGTGACATTACAAGGTTGATGGTGATCTCTTTATAACGCTTTAACTCAAAGCCGAGATAGATATCGAGCATAAAAGTAGACCAAGTTGTGAATGCTCCAGCGAAACCAACGGCCAATAAATCGTATGTGCTTTCCGTCTTTGTAAAGGTAAGCCCAATTACAAACGAACCGATCACATTTACCAGGAAGATTCCATACGGCTTACTTGTAAATCTTCGGATGTATTGATCAATTGCAAAGCGCGCCGGGGCGCCGATTGCCGCGCCAAGAATCACATACCAAGTATTCATTTGCGCACCGGAATCAATTTGCGGCTAATTGGCAAGACGATCACAACAATTAGCAAACTTAAGAAGACATTTTGCGCCAAGAAAATTGCGCCACCAGAAATTGGCTCCACTACTTGCACTGTTACCGCTGAGAAAGTTGTCATCCCAGCGCAGAATCCCGGTAGTAAAAGATGGCGGAGTTCGGTCACACCGCGTCGTTCCATTAAGACAAGGAGAGCGCTGGCAAGCGCTACACCAATTAAATTTGCAGCAAGAGTTCCGTTTCGATCATCCGGAATTGCAACTGATAGCCCGAAGCGGACCAAGGTGCCTGCTACTCCGCCTACGGCAACAAGTAGCAGTGACTTCATCTTTAGCTGCGCTTCTCTCTCTTTAAGAGACCAGCAAACATACGAGCTGGATCGTATTTAATATCAACAACGCGTTCCTTCATTGGAATAATCGCATTATCGGTGATTTTGATGTGCTCTGGGCAAACTTCAGTACAGCACTTGGTGATATTACACATTCCAATGCCGTGCTCTTCTTGCGCAGTGCGCTTGCGATTTTTCAAGATATCAAGTGGGTGCATATCAAGTTCTGCGATACGAATAAAGAAGCGTGGGCCAGCGAAAGATTTCTTATTTTCTTCGTGGTCACGAACTACGTGGCAAACATCCTGACATAAGAAACATTCGATGCACTTACGGAACTCTTGAGAACGTTCGACGTCCACTTGTTCCATGCGCGCTTGCCCTGGTTTTAGATCTGCCGGAGGTGCGAATGCCGGAATCTCCATCGCCTTCTTGTAGTTAAAGGAGACGTCGGTGACCAAATCTTTAATAACTGGAAATGCGCGAAGTGGCGTAACGGTAATAGTTTCGCCTTCTTCAAATGAGGCAACCTGTGTCATACAAGCAAGACGTGGCTTGCCGTTGATCTCCATTGAACAAGAACCGCACTTGCCGGCCTTGCAATTCCAACGAACTGCTAGATCACCCATCTGGGTTGCTTGAACGCGGTGAATTACATCGAGAACAACTTCGCCTTCGTTTACATCTACTTGAACATCTCTAAGGCCACCGTCAGTTGCATCTCCTCGCCAAATGCGAAGGTTTAATTTGCGCGCCATTAGTTGGAACCGCCTTTCGCGATTTCTTCCGGTGTCATGTACTTCTTAAGTTCATCGACTTCAAAGAGATCAAAGAGTTCTTTTGGCATAAATGGCAGCGCTTGCTTGCGCACACTCACTTGGTTGCCATCAAATGATGCGATGTGGTTGCTCTGGCGCCAACCCGAATCCATACCCGGGAAATCATCGCGAGTATGTCCACCGCGAGATTCTTCGCGACTGATTGCAGACTTTGCAGTGCTCTCAGCAACTAACAACATATTGTCGAGATCAAATGCCAAGTGGAAACCTGGGTTGAATTTGCGACCACCAGATACCGCAACATTTGCGCTGCGCTTTCTGATCTCTGCGATCTTTTCAATCGCTTCTTTTAATTCTGTTCCAGTGCGGATAATTCCGACCAAGTTATGGGTAACTTCTTGCAGTTCCGCGTGTAGTGAGTAAGAGTTTTCGCCACCACTGCGTGCAAATGGCGCTTCGATACGCGCGGCTGCAGCAGCAACAGTTGCATCCGATACAGATGCGGTGCTGTTCTGTTTTACGTAGGCGGCTGCGCCCATTCCGGCACGGCGACCAAAGACCAAAAGATCTGAAAGTGAATTACCACCAAGGCGATTTGAGCCGTGCATTCCGCCAGCAACTTCACCTGCGGCAAATAAGCCTGGAACTCCAACAGCGGCTGCAGTGTCTGGCTCTACCTCAACGCCACCCATTACATAGTGACAAGTTGGGCCAACTTCCATCGCCTCTTTTGTAATATCAACGCCAGCTAGTTCATAGAACTGGTGCCACATAGATGGCAGGCGCTTCTTAATTATTTCAGCGGAAATACGCTTGGAAACATCAAGGAAAACACCACCGTGTTCGGTGCCACGACCAGATTTCACTTCAGAGTTGATTGCGCGGGCAACCTCATCGCGTGGCAAAAGCTCTGGTGGGCGGCGGTTATTGTCTTGATCGACATACCAACGATCTGCTTCTTCTTCATTATCTGCGTACTTATCTTTAAATACATCTGGGATGTACTTAAACATAAAGCGTTCGCCTTTATTATTGGTAAGAATTCCGCCTTCGCCGCGAACAGATTCGGTAACCAAAATTCCGCGCACCGATGGTGGCCAGACCATTCCAGTTGGGTGGAACTGTAAAAATTCCATATCAACTAAATTGGCGCCAGCCTTTAGTGCAAGTGCGTGTCCGTCTCCAGTGCCTTCCCAAGAGTTGGAGGTAATTTTAAAAGTCTTTCCGACACCACCAGTTGCAATAATCACTGCTGGTGCTTCAAAGAGAACTTCAGATCCGGATTCGCGCCAATAACCATATGCGCCGGCGATCTTTCCGCCCTCTTTAAGAATTTCTGTAATCGTTAATTCAGCAAAAACTTTAATGTGTGATTCATAATCACCGTGTTCGCGCTTATCTGCTTGTTGCAGAGCAACGATCTTCTGCTGCATGGTGCGAATAAGTTCTAATCCGGTGCGATCGCCTACGTGTGCAAGGCGTGGATATTCGTGTCCACCGAAGTTACGTTGGCTAATCTTTCCTTCTTTAGTGCGATCAAAGAGCGCACCCCACATTTCGAGTTCCCAGATGCGATCTGGAGATTCCTTGGCGTGTAGTTCGGCCATACGGAAATGATTTAGGAATTTTCCACCGCGCATTGTGTCGCGAAAGTGCACCATCCAGTTATCGTTTGAATTCGCATTTCCCATTGAAGCTGCAGCGCCGCCTTCAGCCATCACTGTGTGCGCCTTGCCAAATAGTGATTTACAGATGATTGCTACGCGCAGACCTGATTCGCGCGCTTCAACAGCTGCACGAAGCCCGGCGCCGCCTGCGCCAATTACAAGAACGTCATACTTATAACGCTCGAGAGATGTTTTTTCTGTAGTCATATCTATTGGCATCCCTTAGAAGAAGTAGAAATTGGTCCAGGCGCCAGTTGCAACTTGGCGAACGTAAATATCGGCAAAAGCAACAGCGGCAAGTGAGTACCAAGCAAATTGCTGATGTTTGTGATTGAGCGCTGAAACCCAACTCCAAAGTTTGTAACGAACCGGGTGTGCTGAGAAATGCTTCAAGCGTCCACCGATCGTGTGGCGACAAGTGTGACAAGAAAGTGAATAAAACCAGAGAAGTGTGGAACTTGCGACGAGAACGAGGGAGCCAACGCTCATGTGTCCCCATTCACCTTCAACGCTCTTAAATGAAATAACCGCATCGTAAGTTAGTAAAACGTTAAATACTAAGCCGGCGTAGAAGAACCAACGGTGTGCATTCTGCAAAATTAATGGAGCGCGAGTTTCACCGGTGTATTTAGTGTGTGGTTCTGCAACTGCGCAAGCAGGTGGTGATAACCAGAATGAGCGGTAGTAAGCCTTGCGATAGTAATAACAAGTCATACGGAAACCGAGTGGGAAGATCAAAATAATTAGTGCAGGTGAAAGTGCGAAGTTAAAAATTTCTGCGCTGACTGGCGTCCAACCAAAAATTGTCGCTTCAGGTACGCAAGCTTGAGAAAGACATGGTGAATAGAAAGGAGAGATTAGGTGGTCTTTATAATAATTTGCGCCTTCGAATGCGCGAAAGGTGGCATAGATAATGAAGCTAAATAAAACTCCAAAGGTGATGGCAGGTTCCAACCACCACTTATCTGTGCGAAGCGTGCGCTCTTTAATCTTGGCGCGGGTTGGAGAAAAGACTCCTGACATTGCTTCCCCTTTGGCTTAAAGATTTCTTAAGGGTAAGTGTGCGCTTGAATAGGAAAAGTCGCTAGGCGTAACCCCACAGACAGGCTATGAAGTCAGCCACAACTTGAGGAAAAATGGCGGAGGGCGTGGGATTTGAACCCACGAAACTTTCGTTTGCCGGTTTTCAAGACCGGTGCACTCGGCCGCTATGCGAGCCCTCCGTAGGAGAGATTACCCGAAGTTCTCGGCCTTTAAAAATCGGCGCTAATTACCGCGGAAGTTCAAGCAGCTTCTCAATAACTATTGCAACACCATCTTGATTGTGAGGAGGTGCGACATTTTTCGCATTTGCTGGTCCCGCATGATGACCATCGATCATCGCATACGAGCGTCCCGCCCATTGCAACATAGAAAAGTCATTTGGATTATCACCAAAGGCGACACAATCTTCTGCAGTTATTCCAATTCGTGCTGCCATCATCGCCAAAGTCTCGCCTTTAGATACACCGAGCGCAGAAACTTCAAGTAGTGAATCGTTATTTGCAGAGTGCGTAACATTTACAACGCCTTGCAGTGCAGGTATTGCTAAAGCCAACATCTCGTCAGCAGAAATTTCTTGTTGCGAAAGTCTTGCTAGCAATTTAAGAGCGGGCCGGTTAGTTACCGAATCAATTGTGTCTACGCCAACATCATCCATTCCTATATCCCAACGTGGAATGTAAGCCTTTTCTCGATGAAAGTGATCATTAGATTCAACAGCAAAGGAAACATTTGGAATCGTCTCTCGCAAAATATCTACCGCTTTTTGCATTTCAACCGGTTGAATCATCCATTGTTCAAGAACTTTATCGTTGTGCATGTCGTACAGAAGTCCACCATTGCAACAAATGGCGGTGCCAAAATCAAAGGCTTCACGCACATCGCTCATCCAACGAGCTGGGCGCCCAGTGACAAAGAAGATTTCGATTCCGAGGTCGCGAGCCTTAGTAAATGCCGCAATCGTGCGGTGTGAGATGCCTTCGTTGTGAGGAACGATCGTGCCATCTAAATCTGTTGCAATTAACTTGGGGCGACGATCACTCACACAAGCTCAAATCTTTTCATTCCAAGGAATGGTTGAAGGGCAGCAGGAACATTTACTGTTCCATCAGCGTTTTGATGGTTCTCTAAAATCGCAACAATCATGCGGGGAATCGCTACCAAAGTGCCATTTAACGTTGCCACCGCTTTGGTTCCATCTGCATCTTTATATCGAATGTTTAAACGGCGAGCTTGAAATTCTGTGCAGTTAGAAGTGCTTGTCACTTCGCGGTAAGCGTTCTGGGTAGGAATCCAGGCTTCGATATCAAATTTACGGGTTGCACTTGATCCTAAATCGCCAGATGCCACATCAATTACCCGGAATGGAATCTCCATTGCGTTAAGGAAATCTTTCTCCCACTGCAATAAGCGCTGATGTTCTTCTTTCGCCTCTTCTGGCTTACAGAAAGAGAACATTTCAACTTTATCAAATTGGTGAACGCGAATAATGCCGCGTGTATCTTTGCCATAACTTCCTGCTTCGCGACGAAAACATGAAGAATAACCCGCGTAACGCAATGGAAGTTTTTCTGCAGGTAGAACTTCATCCATGTGATAAGCCGCGAGTGGAACTTCGCTTGTACCGACTAAGTAGTAGTCATCTTTCTCTAAGTGGTAAACATTTTCGGCAGCTTGTCCTAGAAAACCCGTGCCTTCCATTGCAGCCGGCTTAACCAGAACAGGTGGAATTACCGGAGTAAATCCCGCCTTCAGCGCACTTTGAATTGCATAGTTAACTAGCGCAAATTCCAACATTGCTCCGACGCCGGTCAAATAATATGAACGTGACCCAGAAACTTTTGCACCGCGTTCGGTATCGATTGCGCCAAGTAACTTGCCGAGTTCAACGTGATCTTTCGCTTCAAATCCATCTTTTGCAAAATCACGCGGTGTTCCAACGTGTTCAATAGTTACGAAATCGGCTTCGCCGCCAATTGGAGCATCTGGATCTAAAAGATTAGATAGTTGCATTACAAGTGCGCTGGCTTGAGCTTCCACTTCTGCGCGCTTGGCATCGGCGGCCTTTACCTTTTCCGCAAGCGCTTTTGAATTTTCGAGTAAAGCTGCCTTTTCATCGCCTTTTGCAGCGCCAACAGATTTTGAGAGCGTGTTCTGTTCCGCGCGAAGTGTTTCAAATTCAGCAAGTGCTGCGCGGCGAATGTCGTCAATTGCCAAAACTTTGTCAACGATCGCGAAATCTTCGCCGCGACCTTTCTGTGAAGCACGCACGACATCAGGATTTTCGCGCAAAAACTTAATATCAATCATTGTTATTGCGCCTCTCTTGGATAAGAGCCCAGGAATCTAATGTCATCACAAATCTCTTTTAATTCAGCCAGGCTGGAGCCGACTGCTGAATCATTAATGTGGCCTTCCACATCAATAATGAAATGGTAGTGACCTAATTCGCGACCGGTGGGACGACTCTGAATAAATGTCAGGTTAACGCTATTTTTTGCAAAGACTTGCAGAATTTCCAGCAAGGCTCCGGCGTGGTCGATATCTATAAATACCGCAATTGATGTGCGGTCGTTGCCGGTTGCTTCAGGAACCCAACCTGGTTTCTGAGCGCAGATAAATCGTGTTACTGCTCCGGTGTTATCGCCGATATCTTCAGCAATTACTTCTAAGCCAAAGTGAGATGCGGCAACGCTTGAAGCTATCGCTGCATCTAATTCACCTTTACTCACTAGATCTGCTGCCGCGGATGTGGAGTTGGTTGGCACAATTTCCGCGTGCGGATAATTCTTGGCGATGAATGCTCGGCATTGCGATTCCGCATGTGGATGAGTGCCGATTCGAGCAAATTTACTTGTGCCAGGTTTTGCCATAAATGCGAATGAAACAGGCAGGGTCACTTCTGCTGCGATTGTTAGTGGGTCTCCTGTTGCGAGTTCATCCAGGGTACGAGCAACGACGCCTTCTACGGAATTCTCAATTGGTACAAGCGCGTATTGCGCATCTCCGGTTCGAACTGCATTTAGCGCCGCCGTGACATTTGCAAATGGAATTAATACATCTGAATCACAAGTGATCTTCTTTAGCGCAGCCTCAGTAAAAGTCCCAACTGGACCCAAGTAGGCAAATGTATGGCTTTCTGATGCGCTCACTGGTTAAGGATACCCGCTTAACGGCAGAGGAAGATCCGCAATTAAAGCGAATCAGAACTTTTGCGCAGGACTTCTCGCGCAAAACCAGGGCGATTTGTAATCAAAACATCTACATCTAATTGCTGGCAGAGCTTTATATCTTTTGGCTTATCTACGGTCCAGACATTTAACTTACGCCCAATATCCTTACATCGTTTTGCCAAAGCGGGTTTCTCCCGCAAAAGTGATATTCCTGGGCCAAGTGACTGCGCTGATGAATATCTCGCGCTAATCCAGGGAGTGTGATCGTGCAGTAAGTAAGTAGTTTCAATATTTTTATCTAATTGTTTTATATGTTCTACAGCAAACCAAGAGAACGACATTACATTTATAGAAATGCCGGCTTTTTTAATTCGTTTTTCCTCGCACTTAATCTTCTCTACTATTTTTTCTTCAACCGCGGTCCGTGATGGAACTGGATGTTTAGTCTCCAGCAATAAAGACTTCTTCTCACTGATCCCAAAGTCAATAAATTCATCGAGAGCTAGGATCTGCGGGTAAATTTTTTTCAACTTCGAATAATTGCTCTCTGCAACAATCGCCTCGCTATCTGCACATCGCTTTAAATCTGCGTCATGCCACAGTACGGCTATTCCATCTTTGGTAAGTCGAACGTCGCATTCGAAGCCATCAGCACCTTGTTTTGCCGCCTCTTCATACGCCGCCATTGTCATCTCGGGATAGTCGTGAGATGCCCCGCGGTGAGCGTAGATCTTCATACTTCGAGATTATCACCATTAGGCTAAGCAGTATGAGTCGGCTTTACTTTCAATGCGCAGCGCGTTCTGCTGTCGGCTTGGTCCGCAATGGAAATGAAGATTCGGCTCTTTTTGGTTCGCAATTAATCGCAGTTGCAGATGGCATGGGTGGACACGCTGGCGGGGAAATTGCATCTTCAGTTGCTATAAATACGCTCTCTGAAATTGCGCCGACCTTTATTAACGAAGATATCGATAGCGAATCAGCTAGCGATTTATTTCTTAACTCATTACATACAATCGATAGCCAAATTCGTGCTGTGACCCAGGATGAACCGCAGTTAGCTGGCATGGGAACAACACTGACCGCTCTCTTTATCAGCGCTGCTGAGATCTCATTGCTTCACGTTGGAGATTCACGGGCCTATCGACTACGCGGAAATGATTTAGAACAGTTGAGCGCTGATCACACCGTTCTTCAAGAATTACTGAATAAAGGGATTATTACTGAATCTGATGCTCAAATACATCCACAGAGATCAATGCTGACCCAAGCGTTAATGGGTGAAGGTAATCTCGAGCCATCGCTTCATATCTTCGAAGGAAAAATTAAGGACCGCTATTTAATATGTAGTGATGGTTTGACTGGCGTTTTAAGCGATAAAGAAATCAAAACTTTGATTAAAGGCAAGGGCGCTGCCGCAGCGGTTGATGCGTTAATCGATGCCACATATATAAATGGTGCACCTGATAATGTCACCGTAATTCTGGCTGATCTTGTTGAATCAAATACAGCCGGCTTTGAAAAGTTAGGGGCGGCTAAAGCATGATGAATAAAGTTTTAGGCGGTCGTTACCAATTAGGCGCAATGATCGGCACCGGTGGCATGGCCGATGTCTTTATTGCACAAGATCAACGACTATCGCGAGAAGTAGCGATTAAAATTTTGCGCAGCGACTTGGCAAAAGATTCAACATTTGTTGCACGGTTTAGGAAAGAAGCTAAAGCGGCAGCTGGCCTTAACCACCCGGGCATTGTTGCTGTTTACGACTCTGGTGAAGAACCGGCGCCATACATTGTTATGGAATTAGTTTCTGGTCACACTCTTCGTGAATTAATTCACGATGGCGAACGTTTGCCACTTGATCGCGCACTTGAAATTAGCGCCGGCATTCTGGCTGCTTTGGATTATTCACATCAACGCGGAATTGTTCACCGCGATATAAAACCTGCGAATGTGATGATCACCAATAAAGGCGATGTTAAGGTGATGGATTTTGGAATCGCGCGCGCGATGGATGATTTGGGTGCAACTTTAACTAGCACCTGGAATGTAGTTGGCACCGCACAATATCTATCGCCAGAGCAAGCACTTGGTGAAATCGCAGATGCACCTACAGATATTTACTCAACAGGATGTTTGCTATTTGAGCTTTTAACGGGACGTCCACCATATACCGGCGAGACTCCGGTATCGATCGCTTATCAACATGTATCTGGTGTGCTAACACCAGCACGTGAATTACAACCAGATCTGCCTGAAAGCGTCGAAGTCTTATTAACCGTTGCCCTCGCTAAGAAACCTGAAGATCGTTATATATCTGCAAGCGCCATGTTGGAAGATATAAACAAGATTCGTGCTGGGCAAAATATTTCCACTAAGGTAGCTCGGGCACCGCTGGTAAGCCGCCGTACTGCGATTATCTCTGGTATCGCCGCTCTCGCAATTGGCGCTGCAGCAATTATTGGTCTTTCGCTAAATGGAGGATCTACGCCATCACTCGGCAATGAAATACCGAACGTGGTTGGTTTAACTGAAACCCAAGCGCGCGCTTTGTTGCCGGGTTACACAATCACAGTTCAGCGCGCTCCCGATCCACGTATTCCGAAGGATCGTGTGGCTAGCCAAATTCCGCTTGCTACAACCCAAGTAACAAAGGGTTCTGCTGTCACGTTGACCATTTCTGATGGTCCAGGAAACGCGATCGTCCCTGATGGATTAATTGGAGCATCGTTAATTGATGCGCGAACCATTCTGGCTGCTGCAGGTTTAGTGATTGCTAAAACCGAGGCTGCGCCATCGGATGAAGCGCAAGGAACGGTATTAAAAGTAACTCCAGAAGCTGGTTCAACAATTACCGCCGGATCAGGTGTTGTTCTCACTATTGCTAGTGGTGAAGTGGAAGTACCAAATCTAATTGGTGTTGAAGCTATTCAAGCAAAAACTTTACTGATTCAGGCTGGGTTCTTGGTGCGCGAGTTTAATGATTACGATCCAGCGCAAGCCGTTGGAGTTGTGATTCGCCAAGCACCTGATGCTGGTAATACGCAAACTATTGGTAAGCCAGTAACTATTACGATTAATATCGCTCCGTAATTTAAGAGCGACGCCCAACAACGGGAGATAGCCCAACAGATTTAGCGAGCGCATTTTTATCTCCGCATTGCGTCAACCAGTTTGCCAGCATTAGATGGCCATGCTCAGTCAACACAGATTCAGGGTGGAACTGAACTCCTTCGATTGGCAGAGTTTTATGACGCAGCGACATAACAACGCCAGAATCTGTCGTTCCAGTTATCTCAAGTTCACTTGAAACCGTCTCTCTTTCAACTGCGAGAGAGTGATATCTAGTTGCAGTAAATGGCGAAGGTAAATTACTCAGCACGCCTTTTCCTTCGTGAATAACTTCCGAAGTTTTTCCGTGCAATAACTCTGGTGCGCGTGAAACTGTTGCGCCAAATGCCACGCCTATTGCTTGATGTCCTAAACAAACCCCAAAGAGTGGAATCTCATTGTCGGCGCAGTATTTGATCATCTCAATACTTACTCCGGCAGCTTCCGGTGTTCCGGGCCCGGGAGAAATTAAGACGCCGTCATAATCACTTGCTTCACTCGCCGCGACTTCATCATTTCGCTTAACGGTGCACTCGGCTCCAAGTTGGCCTAAGTACTGCACCAAGTTAAAGACAAAGGAGTCGTAGTTATCGACGACGAGGATGCGGGCCATGGTGTAATTCTGGCAGGCGCAGACGATCGCTGTTTCCAGTATTGGATTTAGCCTGTAACCTTTAGCCATGCCAAAGTCGAAATTGCGTAAAAAGGTCCAGGAGCGCCACGCTCACGATGAGTTGATTCACGATACCGAGCCACGCGGCCCGCTTGAGAGCCCACGCTGGTTGGCCCCTGTTATGGTCGCCAATTTCTTGATCGGCCTCTTCTGGATCGTCATCTTCTATGTGACTCAGACTAGTTATCCAATCCCAGGTATCGGAGCCTGGAACATGATTGTCGGCTTTAGCTTCGTGGGGGTTGGATTCAGCCTCGCGACTAAATGGAGATAAGCGAAGCGTAATCGACCAAGTAAATGGCGATAGGTAGAGATAACTAACCTAATTCTCAGCGTTCTCACAGGTCATGGGAGCATTCTCAAACCATGGCAACTATTGAAAGTAAGAATTCACACCGCGTCCTTGTAGTCGATGATGAGAAAAGTATCAGCGATCTAATTGCTACCAGCCTGCGCTTTGTTGGATTTGATGTGCGAACTGCCGCAACTGGCTCTGAAGCGCTAACTGTTGCCGAAGAATTTAAACCTCAGGCAGTTGTACTCGATGTGATGTTGCCTGATCTCGATGGTTTTGAAGTCTGTCGCCAATTACGCAGCGAAGGTTTAAATATTGGAGTTCTATTTTTAACCGCAAAAGATGGCATGGAAGATAAAGTCGCCGGTTTAACAATCGGTGGCGATGATTATATGACCAAACCATTTAGTTTAGAAGAGTTGGTTGCGCGTTTGCGCGCGCTCCTTCGCCGCATCGGTGTTGTAGAAATTGATAACGACGATGAAAAGATCCGCTTTGCAGATCTGGAATTAAATGAAGCAACTCACGAAGTACATCGTGCCGGACAATTACTAGAAATGTCCCCCACTGAATTTCAGTTACTGCGTTATCTGTTAATTAATGCAGACCGCGTAGTTTCTAAATCACAGATCCTTGACCATGTATGGCAGTACGATTTCCGTGGCGATGCTGGAATTGTAGAAACATACATCTCTTACTTGCGCAAAAAGATCGATGCCTTTGATCCACCACTAATTCATACTGTCCGCGGTGTCGGTTACCGGTTGAGATTGCCCGCAGCAAAATAAATGATTAGCCCGTTTTCAAATTGGAGTCTACTTAATCGCCTGACTTTAGGTGTTGTACTCCTTTCTGCAATGGGCTTTCTTGCATCCGATGTTGCAGCACAAACGCTGATGCGTACTTACTTAACCCAGCAGATGGATTCTGAGTTGTTAAGCGTGGCCGGCGGTTCGTTTCCGCGCGTTGAACGCGCAGGTATCGCCCGCGAAGCGCGTGGATATCAAAGCAATGAGGATGATGCACCTACCGTCCCACTGCAAAGTGTGCCGAGCTCGATTTCATTAACTTTGATTGGTCCGGCTGGAATTATTCTGGGTCAGATCGGCGGTGATTTAAATAGCACTGAAATAACCAGTTATTTACAGTCAATTACCCCCGAACAGGTTATTGAACGCGCAAATCAGCCTTTCACAATTGAGGCTCCACAATCAGATTTCCGCGTTATCGCACAAAGGCTACCTACTGGTTTGGGTATCGTCGTTGTTGCACAATCATTTGAAGATATTGATCGCACGTTGCTTCGCTTGCAGGGTTTATTTATTTTAATTGGTCTTGTAATGATTTTATTCATTGCTATGGCATCTCGTAAAGTTATTATCGTTGGCTTGCGTCCACTTGCAACCGTTGAGGCAACTGCAGAGCGAATCGCTGAGGGTGATTTAACTGCTC
>Ga0315908_10001037_pt1 | contig 21453 bp, 18 predicted proteins | sample LakEriMetagenome_12_FD_203520 | JGI IMG/M metagenome (GOLD analysis project Ga0315908, IMG submission 203520) | Freshwater fungal communities from buoy surface, Lake Erie, Ohio, United States - Buoy 4 MA124 | ecosystem: Environmental > Aquatic > Freshwater > Lake > Lake biofilm | place: USA...
TGTATGGCCGCATGATGAATATGCGTTTAGGTTGGGTTCATTTCTGGATTACTATCGTTGGAGCTTATGGGGTATTTTTCCCAATGCACTTTGTTGGTCTAGCTGGAGCTCCAAGACGTTATTATGACTATTCATCTTACTTGGAATTCAATGAGAATTCTTATAACATGATCATGGACTTAAATGTTATTATTACCATTTTTGCTATCATCGCTGCACTTGGTCAAGTGGTTTTCTTATTCAATTTCTTCTATAGTATTTACAGAGGCCCGAAGGCTCCTCAAAATCCTTGGAACTCTACTACTCTAGAATGGACTACTCCAGTGGAACATTTGCATGGAAACTGGCCTGGAGCTTTACCAGTTGTTCATCGTTGGCCTTATGATTATTCTAAGCCGGGATCAGATGTTGATTTTATTCCTCAAAATGTTCCTTTAGCTGATGGCGAAGAAGAACATTAACTAAAACATAATAAACTAAAAAGCCCTAATTCATTAGGGCTTTTTTTTGGAAATAACTTCTATAAATTTTTAGTAAGTCTACTTTTCAATATTGTTGAGTTCAAGCTCAATTTTCTCCATCTCTGCATAGAATTCTTTTCCGAAAGCTCTTATCAAAGGCGCCTTTAAAAAACGATAAACAGGGACATTAAGTTGCTCTCCACAGACACATGCAGCAGCACAAATTTTCCACTCATCAAAATTTAGTACCGTATATTGATTGTATTTTTTGACGCGAATTGGATAAAGATGACATGACAATGGCTTTACATTTTCAATATCTCCAGCCAGGTGTGCGGTCTCAATGGCGCATTTTGCAATATTTTTCTCATCGAAATGTACAAATACACACTCAGCATTGTTGACTAATGAGGTTACAGGCTCGTCTACATCAAAGAGGTAGTAAATATCATTCGCCTCAATATGAGCAATCCCTTCACTCCTCATGTAGGGTTTTATTTTTTCTAAATTATTTTTTATATCTGCAACCTCTTGCATGCTTAATGGTGCCCCAGCATCGCCTTCAACACAACATGCGCCTTTGCAAGCAGTAAGATCACAAACAAATTTGCGCTCAAATACTTCAGAGGAAATAATTTTATCTTCGATTTCTATTAACATTGGGTAAAGGTACTATCAATTTTATTTTAATTCGTTTGCAGAACAAAAATATAAGTGTAACTTTGTAAAACATTTGAAACAGAGCGAGGGGACGAAAGTCCCCTCTTTTTTTACCTATGATTAGTAAAGATATTATTATCGAATTGATTGATGAGCGCATGAAAGAGCTCAATAATGGCTTGTATATTGTCGAATTGACAATTTCTGCCAGTAATGCAATTCATATTGAATTAGACAAACTTCAAGGTGGAGTAACTGTTGATGATTGTGTTTCTGTTTCTAGAAATGTCGAACACAATTTAGATAGAGAAGAACAAGATTTTGAATTGCACGTGTCCTCTGCTGGTTTAGATAAACCACTTAGACATATCAATCAATATATTAAAAATGTTGGTCGACGCATTGAAGTGATATTAAAGAATGGTCAAAAATTGGAAGGAGAAATTATAAAAGTAAGCGACACTGGTGTTGTGATTATGGATAAAGTTTTGAAACCGGTTGAGAATAAAAAGAAAAAAGAACTTGTCGAGGAAGTTAGTGAACTTCTATTCGATGATGTGAAAGAAACTAGAATTGTTGTATCTTTTAAATGATAAATTATGAATAGTGTTGAATTAGTTGATTCCTTTTTGGAATTTAAGGACTTAAAAAACATTGATAAGCAAACCATGCAACATGTCTTGGAAGATGTCTTCCGTGCCATGTTTAAGAAAAAATTCAATACCGATGAGCACATTGATATCATCGTAAACATTGATAAAGGGGATGTTCAGATTTTCTTGAATAAGGAAATTGTTGATGATGGTGAAGTAGAGGATCCAAATACAGAAATGGCCTATTCTGACGCTATTAAAATTGAACCAGATTTTGAAATTGGTGAAGAGGTAACAGAAGAATTTAAGTTTGCAGATTTTGGTCGAAGAAATATTCTTTCCTTAAGACAAAATCTAATCTCTAGAATTTTAGAGCTTGAGAAAGATCAGCTTTATAAAGTTTATAAAGAAAGAGTTGGAGAAATTGTTACAGGTGAAGTGTACCAAGTTTGGAAAAAAGAAATTTTGGTTCTTGATGATGATCAAAATGAATTGATCCTTCCGAAGTCTGAACAAATTCCTTCTGATTTCTTTAAAAAAGGAGAAACAGTTCGTGCTGTTGTTTCCAAAGTGGATATGCGTAACAGTACGCCTGTTATTATTCTTTCTCGTACAGCCCCTGAATTCTTAGAGCGTTTATTCGAATTAGAAGTACCTGAGGTATTTGATGGATTAATTACCATTAAGAAAATTGTTCGTGAACCAGGAGAAAGAGCTAAGGTTGCTGTAGAATCTTATGATGATAGAGTTGATCCAGTTGGAGCATGTGTTGGAATGAAAGGTTCAAGAATTCATGGCATTGTTCGTGAATTGAGAAATGAAAATATAGATGTAATCAATTATACTACGAATAATCAATTGCTGATTCAACGCGCTTTGTCTCCGGCTAAAATTACTTCCTTAGAAATAAATGAAGATGACAAAAGAGTAAAGGTTTTCTTAAAGCCAGATCAAGTTTCATTAGCAATTGGAAAAGGTGGTAACAATATTAAATTAGCAGGTAAGCTTTGTGGTTACGAAATTGATGTTTATCGTGATGGTGAAGTGGATATCGAAGATGTGGATTTAGAAGAATTTGCTGATGAAATCGATAGCTGGATTATCGATGAGTTAAAAACTATTGGTTGCGATTCTGCAAAATCAGTACTTGAAATTAGTATTGAGGACCTAGTGCAACGAACAGATTTGGAAAAAGAAACAATTGAAGAGGTATTCCGCATCTTGAAAGCGGAATTTGAATAAATAAGAATATAATTTTTAGTAAGGAAACTATTTTATGGCTGGAAAACCAATAAGATTAGGAAAAGCAGCAAGTGAACTTAATGTAGGCTTACCTACTTTGGTAGAATTTCTCGAGTCAAAAGGTGTAAAAATCGACTCGAATCCTAATACCAAATTAGAGCCGCAACATTTTGATTTGCTGTGTACAGAGTTTGCTGCCGACCAGAGCATGAAAGAACAGTCGAAAGGCGCTTCTGTGCGTGAAAAACGAGAGTCTCTTTCACTTAAAGATGTTCGAGAGGTTGAAAAGTCTGAGCCGATTCCTGTAATTGATGAAGAGGATGAAGCAGATATAAATTTAGATGAAATTAAGAGAAAGTTATTTACTGCTCCAAAATCATCTCCAACGACGGAAGTAACTCCAGCTGCTCCTGAACCAAAACCTGAGGTGGAAACACCTGTTGTTGCTGAACAAGCGACACCTGAAATACCATCTAATACTAATGACATGCACGTTCAGGTCGTTGGAAAAATAGACCTTGATGCGATCAATCAGCGCACTAGACCTGATAAAAAGAAGGCCGCTGCACCGGAAGAGAAAAAAACACCTGAGCCTAAAAAAGTGGAACAGGAACCCGTAACTCCTATTGAAGTAAAAATACCCGAGCTCGTTGCGCCCGTTGAGATTGAAACGATCAGATTTGAGAGAAAAGTTCTTACAGGCCCTACCGTTCTGGGACGTATTGAACTTCCTGTTGAAAAACCGAAAATTAGCGCTGCTGAAAGTGAAGCCAATAAACGCAAACGCAAACGCATAAAGAAAGAAGCTCCTGCAGCTCCCGCGCCTTCAGCAAATAGACCTGCTAATACAACAAGCAGTGCTTCCCCAGCTGCGAAAGGTGGAAAAGTAGAGAAGAAAGAGATTTCTGAACAAGACATTCAAAAAGAGATTAAAGACACGCTAGCGCGTCTTTCAAATAAAGGAGGAAAATCTAAGTCCTCTAAAAATAGAAAAATAAAAAGAGATTCTTTTGCTCAAAAACGCCAAGAAGAAATGGCGCTCGCAGAAGCAGATGAAAAAATCTTAAAATTAACGGAATTTGTTTCTGTTTCTGAACTTGCAAGTATGATGAGCGTTCAGCCTACTCAGGTGATCTCTGTCTGCATGTCGCTTGGTATTTTTGCATCTATCAATCAACGTTTGGATGCGGAAACTATTCAGATCGTGGCAGAAGAGTTTGGCTTTGAAACGGAGTTTGTTAGTGCTGAAGTTCAAGAATCCATAACTGTTGTCGAAGATAAACCAGAAGATTTAATCGCTAGACCTCCAATTATTACGGTGATGGGACACGTCGATCATGGTAAAACATCTTTATTAGATAGAATTAGAAATGCCAATGTTACAGATGGTGAAGCAGGTGGAATAACCCAACATATTGGAGCTTATTCTGTAATTCTTAAGGAAGATAAAAAACTTACTTTTCTTGATACTCCTGGTCACGAAGCCTTTACCGCAATGCGTGCTAGAGGTGCCCAAATTACAGATGTTGCTATCATCTTGGTTGCTGCAGATGATGATGTGATGCCGCAAACGAAAGAAGCGATTTCCCATGCTCAAGCTGCCAATGTTCCTATGATTTTCGCCATCAACAAAATTGATAAGGCTGGAGCAAATCCTGATAAAATTAAAGAACAACTTTCTCAAATGAATATCCTGGTGGAAGATTGGGGCGGTAAATATCAGTGCCAAGAAATTTCGGCACGCCAAAACTTGAATATCGAAGAATTGTTGGATAAAGTAATCCTCGAGGCAGATATTCTTGATCTAAAAGCAAATCCAGCTAAAAATGCGATCGGTACCGTAATTGAATCTTCTTTGGATAAAGGAAAAGGTTTCGTTACCAACATGTTAGTGCAAGCAGGTACCATGCGCATAGGTGATGTTATCCTTGTGGGTAGACATTATGGTCGTGTGCGCGCTATGCAAGATGAGCATGGAAAAAATATTCTTCAAGCAGGTCCGTCACAACCAGTTTCTATTCTAGGAATTAATGGCGCACCGAGTGCGGGAGATAAGTTCAATGTTCTTGCTGATGAAAAAGAAGCAAAATCTATTGCGACTAAAAGAGAGCAATTGTTCCGTGAACAAGGTTTGCGTACTACTAAACACATCACATTGGATGAAATTGGAAGACGTTTGGCTATTGGTGACTTTAAGGAACTTAATATTATAGTTAAAGGTGATGTTGATGGTTCAATTGAAGCCTTGTCAGATGCATTGTTGAGCTTGTCAACAGAAGAAATTCAAGTAAATATTATCCATAAAGGTGTTGGAGCAATTTCTGAAGCGGATGTTAATCTTGCCTCTGCTTCTGATGCAATCATTATTGGCTTCCAAGTTAGACCTTCAATAGGCGCTAGAAAATTAGCGGAAACTGAACAAATTGATATTCGTTTATACTCCATTATTTACAAAGCTATTGAGGAAATTAAAGCAGCAATGGAAGGAATGCTTTCTCCTGATATTGAAGAGAAAATCCTTGGATCAGCTGAAATTCGTGAAACTTTTGATATCACAAAAGTGGGAACCATCGCAGGATGTTATGTTCTTGATGGAACCATTAAACGCACATCAAAGGTTCGTGTAATTCGAGATGGAATTGTTGTCCATTCAGGTGTACTAGGCTCTTTAAAGCGATTTAAAGATGATGTTAAAGAAGTTAAAAATAACTATGAATGTGGACTTAATGTAGATAAATTTGATGCCATTCAAATTGGAGACATCATCGAGGCATATGAAGAAATGGAAGTAGCTAGAAAATTGTAATTGTTAACAGCTTTTAACGCCCTACTTTTTAAAAATAAGTAACTTTACAAAAATAAAAACAACACATTATGTATATTCTAGGAGTAGTAGGTCCAGGTCAAGTAATGATTATTGCACTTGTAATTGTAGTTCTGTTTTTCGGCGGAAAGAAAATTCCTGAGTTAATGAAAGGTCTAGGACAAGGAGTAAAGGAGTTTAAAGATGCTTCTAAAGGTGACAACACCAGTTCCACAGAGATCACCAAAGAAGATAAGTAATCTTTATGTACAGTTCTATTGCAGCTACCAGAAAGGCACTCCATTCTGGAACAACCGTATTGTCAATAGTAGAACATTTCCTAAAGGAAATTGATAATCGAAAAGAGTTAAATGCTTTTTTAGAAGTTTTCTCTACTACTGCAAGATCGGAAGCGTTGCGCATAGATCAAAAAATCAAAGATGGAACGGCTGGAAATTTAGCAGGTGTCGTCATAGGAATTAAAGACAATATCTGTTACAAAGATCATCGCGTATCAGCTTCTTCAAAAATATTAGAGGGATTCGAGTCTCTTTATACAGCAACTGCCCTTCAACGTTTGTTAGATCAAGATGCCCTGGTTATTGGCCGTCTTAATTGCGATGAATTTGCCATGGGTAGTTCTAATGAGACTTCTGCCTTTGGTCCAGTAAAAAACAATCACAATTTAAAATACGTTCCTGGCGGTTCATCCGGAGGATCAGCTGTAGCAGTATCTGCCGGACTATGCACTGTCGCCTTAGGAAGTGATACAGGTGGTTCGATTAGACAACCCGCTTCGTGGACAGGCACTTTCGGACTTAAACCTACTTATGGTAGAATTAGCCGCTATGGTCTGATAGCTTATGCTTCCTCATTTGATCAAGTCGGAACCTTCACCAATTCTATGGAAGATACAGAAATTCTTTTTGAATTAATGTCCGGTGCAGATCCATTTGATGAAACAACTTCTAATGCTGTTTATAGTAAATCAACTCAAAATACTCAAAAATTAAAGGTTGGCGTGCTGAAAGAGTGTTTAGATCATCCCGGTTTAGACCAGGAAATAAAAGGTAAGATTAATGAACTGATCGAGCAATTAGCGAAAAATGACGTGGAAGTAATTCCGCTTAGTTTTCCCTATTTAGAATATATGGTTCCTACTTATTATGTGCTTACAACTGCTGAAGCCTCCTCTAATCTTTCTAGATTTGATGGCGTTCATTATGGATATAGAAGTCCAAACGCGCAAGGAGTTGAAGAAACTTATGTTCTTTCTCGAACGGAAGGCTTTGGTCCTGAAGTGAAAAGAAGGATTATGACCGGGACATTTGTGCTGTCTAATGAGCATTATGACGCTTATTATTCCCAAGCGCAACGCGTGCGCAGGGTAATGAAAAATGCAACTGATGAAATGTTTAAAGAAGTTGATGTGCTTCTTTTACCTACCACACCCACAACTGCTTTCGAAATTGGAGCTGTAACAGATTCTATTCAAATGTACTTGCAAGATATATTTACTGTACATGCTAATATTACTGGCAATCCAGCTTTAAGTATTCCCTTTGCTACACACCAAAATGGCATGCCTTACGGAGTTCAAGTGATGGCAGATCGTTTTTGTGAAAATAAATTGTTTAATTTTTTCAATATTTTAAATACACTAAAATGAAAAATTGGACCATTTGTGTTATACTATTATCGCTGACTTCTCTTGTTTATTCTCAAAAGCCAGCGCACCTTACACGCCCTTCTGATTCTCTAAATCCAGATCAATTTTTTAATACCGTTGAACAAAGTTTAAGACTTTTTTATAGCGATTATGTGAATTCAAATAAATATGATTCCATTATCAATGCGCTTAATTATGAGGCCAATGAAACGCCTACCTTTAGCGATGATGTCTATTGCCAGCGCTTAGCCGACATGTCCCAAAATAGTCCGTTTCATATGGATTGTAATAAATCAACGTTAGCGACAATTAAATTTTTTGCTACCCAACGCCGGGGCTTTGCTCGTATAGTTCTTGGTCGTTCACCTTTGTATTTTGATATGTTCAAAGATAAATTAGCGGAATATGGGCTGCCCATTGAATTGCGATTTTTATCTGTTATCGAAAGTGGACTCCGTCCGCAAGTTAAATCTAAAGCTGGCGCTCTTGGTCTCTGGCAATTTATGTATAAAACTGGACTTTATTTTGGCCTGGAAGAAAGTTCATATATCGATGAAAGAATGGATCCAGATAAAGCAACGGATGCAGCATGTAGATACCTGAAACAATTATACGGAATCTATGGAGATTGGAATCTTGCGTTAGCGGCATATAATGCCGGCCCTGGGACGGTTAATCGCGCAATAAAAAAATCAGGTAATAAAACTACCTATTGGGATGTTAGACCTTATCTTCCAACAGAAACTCAAGGTTATGTCCCTAATTTTATTGCGGCCGCTTATCTATTGACTTATCACGCCGAACATAATATTATTCCAATGGAAGCTAAAATACATAATGCTCAATTAGATACCATGTGCCTAAAACAAGGAACTCATATGAGTACTATTGCTAACATGGCTGCTTGGGATCTTGTTGAAATAAAAGAATTGAATCCAATTTATAAAACTGCCTTTATTCCTAAATCTGTTAAAGGACGCTGCTTGACAGGGCCTTTTGAAAAAATTAATTTACTCGTTAGTATTGAAGATTCATTATATTATGTTGAAAATCAATGGTATAGTACGGTTACTACTCCAATTCCAGTATTAATTGACACTACTAAGATTGTTGATACTACCCGGACAAATGTTGTAGATACCATCAATGTAAATTATCAATATTATAAAGTTAAAGCAGGGGATAATATTAAGAATATAGCACTTAAATATGGGGTAACTGTTGAACAATTAATGGAATGGAATGGACTGAAAACAGCTAATATCTATGTAGGTCAACGCTTGACTATTAAGGAAGCTGCCGTGAAACCAAAGCCAGTGCCTGTTCCTGTTAAACCACAACCTGTTAAAAAATATTATGTTGTTAAAACAGGGGATACTTTTAGTAGAATCGCTCAAAGAAATAATTTAACTTTAGGACAGTTGCAAAAGTTAAACCCTGGCGTTAAAGTAAACAGTATTGTAATCGGTCAAAGAATCCGAATAAAATAAATGTTAACTTTTTTTAGTTATCTGAATTATGCCAACCATAACAGCCGCTATTATTACATGGAACGAGGAGCGTAATATTCAGCGCTGTATCGAATCATTAAAGGATTGTGTCGATCACATAATTGTATTGGATTCTTTTTCTACTGATGCTACAATTGAAATTTGCAGTAAACTAAATGTTCAAGTAATACAAAGAAAATGGGAGGGTTACGCCGCTTCAAAAAACTATTTGAATGCTCAAGTTCAAACAGATTTGATTTTATCTTTAGATGCCGACGAAGCACTTAGTTCTGAATTAAGTGAGGAGATTAAAGCAATAAAATTAAAGGGTGAAATAGGATATTATTCCATGAATCGCTTGACAAATTATTGCGGTAAATGGATTTATCACTCAGGCTGGTTCCCAGATGTTAAGATTAGATTATTCCCTGCTAATGCCCTTTGGGAAGGAGATATAGTGCATGAAACACTTGCACTTTCTGACGATATTGAAGTGACACCAATGAAAGGTTTATTATCTCATTATTCATACTTCTCTCATGAGCAACATCGTCAAAGGGCAGATCATTATTCTCGCTTGACAGCACTTAAATATGTTGAACAAGGAAAACGAGTAGGCTTTTTAAAGCCATATGTAAGCGGTCTCGTACGTTTTTTAAAAATGTTTGTTTTTCAACTCGGGTTTTTAGACGGAAGGAGTGGTTGGCATATCGCAAGAATTAGTGCGCTGTCTAATATTTTAAAATATAAAGAGGTAAGAAATTTAAGAAATGGCGCAGAAAGAACTTCATAAAATAATCATTTCCCGCACGGACAGTATTGGAGATGTTATGCTAACACTTCCTCTTTGTGTTTGGTTGAGAGAAAAATATCCCAATGCAGAACTAATTTTTTTAGGGAGAACTTATACCGAATCTATTGTATCTTGTTTTTCTTGTATAGATCGATTTTTGAATTGGGATGAAATACAAAATCTACCGCTTTCAGTAAAAATTGATAGTATGAAGGCTGATTGTATTATTCATGTTTTTCCGAGAAGAGAAATTGCTGTATTAGCAAAAAAAGCTAAAATTCCACTTAGAATTGGAACTGCTCATCGAACCTTTCATTTTTTGAATTGCAATAGCAGGGTGAATTTTAGTAGAAAAAAATCTCTTTTACATGAAGCACAATTAAATTTTGAATTGCTGCGCCCTCTTGGATTGCAAAGTATTCCAAGCTTGAATGAAATACAAGATCAATCTTCTAACTTTATCGGTCCTAATACTATCCTACCAACTTTTTTAAAGGATATGAATTGGGATAAAACCATTGTCCTTCACCCGAAGTCTCAAGGAAGTGCATTAGAATGGCCCCTAGAAAATTATGTTGATTTAGCCAATTTTCTTGTAACAGAGGGGTATTCTGTTCTGTTAACAGGCACTGAAAAAGAAGGGGCACTTTTTCGCCACTTATTTCAATTAGGTGATTCTTTGATTGACTCAACAGGTAAATTAACCTTAATTGAATTAATTTCTGTTCTTTCAAAGACTAAAGCGCTTGCCGCTTGTTCAACTGGACCTCTGCATATTTCAGCCATGTTAAATATAAGGTCTGTTGGTTTATACTCAATGAGAAAACCGATCCACCCCGGCCGTTGGAAACCCCTTGGCGTAAATTCTGTTTCTCTTGTATTTGATGAAAATTGCCCAACATGCGCCAAAGGTGTTATCTGTCAATGCCTGAGAAAAATTCCTGTAAATATGATTAGGAATGCCCTGCTTGAACTTTAATTACGTGCTGCTTTTTTTTCGAAAATCTTTTTTAAGTTTATCGCTTTCAGCAGCACTTTTAATTGTTGGTTTTTATCCATTCGTATATAAATCATGGATCTTTGCAGGTTTTATTTTCTTTTGTGTTGAAGCAACTTATACCTTACATAGACTTGCAAAATACAAATTGAATTTACTACTTCCTGAAGATAAGGTATGGATGAAGCAAAATCGACCTTTAGTACTTTTACTTTTCTTGTTGAGTTCTGTAATGATTTTATTATTTTATTTCCTTACAGAGCTACATAATTCAATTACAGCATCTGCTTGCTTTATCTTACTCTGTATTCTTGCTATAGGATATGTATTTCCTTTTTTTAAGCAAAATTTAAGGACCATTCCTTTTGTGAAATCAATTACTGTTGCACTTGCATGGACAATTCTAACGGTAGTATTTCCCGCTGCTTATCTATCCTTTAATACAACTTTATTAATGCCATTGATGCTCCTTTTTCTTATTCTCGCAATCCTTGGAGATTGGCGCGACAAAGATCATGATGCATTGAGTTTAAAAACTTTTCCTCAATTGTTAAACTCAAAAAATACCCGGGTTTTAATGGCTATTTTATTGCTTTTAGATTTTTTAACCTCGTTTTATTTCCTTGAAGGTTCTATTTTAATTTCAATGTCTATTGGTCTTGTTTTATTAGTTGTCTATTGTTATTTACTTCTTTTTAAATTAAGGCAATTGAATCCAGATAGTGTTTTAACGATCATTGCTTTATCTGCAATAATTTTACGCTCTTTGGGTATTCACTGAACAAGCAGTTTTGCCTATCTTTGTTGAACAATAAATCACTATGGAATATAATTTTCAAGGAATAGAAAAAAAATGGCAATCGTTTTGGGCGGATAATAAAACCAATCAAGTAAAAGAAGACTCCCAAAAAGAAAAATTCTATGTCTTGGATATGTTTCCTTATCCTTCAGGTGCTGGATTACATGTGGGTCATCCTCTTGGATATATTGCATCTGATATTTACACGCGCTATAAAAGATTAGAGGGGTTTAATGTTTTACATCCAATGGGTTATGATTCTTTTGGACTTCCTGCGGAACAATATGCCATTCAAACAGGTCAACATCCTGCGATTACGACCACTCAAAATATTGCGAGATATAGAGATCAATTAGATAAAATGGGCTTTGCCTTCGATTGGTCACGAGAAGTTAGGACTTCATCACCCTCATATTATAAATGGACGCAATGGATTTTTAAACTTTTATTTGAATCGTATTACGATACCGGAGTAGATAAGGCTTTGCCTATTGATACTTTAAAAAATACATTTTTAAAAGAGGGTAATAAAAACGTGCAGGCAGTTGCAGACGAAATAGCAATTTTTAGTGCTCAAGAATGGAATGACGCTTCCTCCGAAGATCAAGAAAAAATCTTACTTAATTATCGCTTAGCCTACTTATCAGATACATGGGTGAATTGGTGCTCAGCACTTGGAACTGTATTGGCCAATGATGAAGTGGTTAATGGGACCTCTATTCGTGGCGGTCATCCAGTTGAGCAAAAGAAAATGCGTCAATGGTCTCTGAGGATTAAAGCTTATGCTGATCGATTATTACAGGGCTTAAACACTATTGATTGGACGGAATCTATCAAAGAGCAACAAAGAAATTGGATTGGAAAATCTATTGGAGCATCTGTTTTCTTTAGTTTAGAATTTAATGAAACTTCTAAAATTGAGGTGTTTACCACACGGCCAGATACTATTTTCGGAGTTTCTTTTGTTGTACTCGCACCCGAACACCCATTAGTTGCAACACTTGTAAGTAAAGAGCAAAGCGCCGATGTTGAAGCGTATATCAAAGCCTCATCACTAAAAACTGAAAGAGATCGACAAGCTGACATTAAAAATATTTCAGGGGTTTTTACTGGAGCGTATGCCATTCATCCATTTTCAGGCGCAAAAATTCCTGTATGGATTGGTGATTATGTTTTGGCAAGTTATGGAACTGGTGCTGTAATGGCTGTCCCTTGCGGTGATCAAAGAGATTTTAACTTTGCTAAATTCTTTAATTTACCAATTCCTTCTATTTTTAAGAATATGGATTGTATTGAAGAGGCTTATGAAGAAAAAGATGCCCTTATTACAAATTCTTCTTTTTTAGATGACCTTCCTATTAAGGATGCAATGCAACGAGCCATTGCTGAAATCGAGAAACAAGGAATAGGCCAAGGCAAAATAAATTTTAGGTTAAGAGATGCTGTATTTTCCCGACAAAGGTATTGGGGAGAACCCTTTCCTGTTTATTATAAAAATGAAATTCCCTACTTAGTTTCTACAGAGCATTTGCCTCTTACCCTACCTGAAGTTGATAAATATTTGCCAACTGCCGATGGAGAACCACCATTAGCAAGATCTAAACCGGAAGATTGGAACCACTTTGAAGGAGACAGAATGGAATACAATACCATGCCTGGATGGGCTGGGAGTTCTTGGTATTTCTTGCGCTATCTTGATCCTGAAAATAAGGACCAATTCGTTTCAAAAGAAAAGGTGGATTATTGGCAAAATGTAGATTTGTATATTGGAGGTGCAGAACATGCTACCGGCCATTTGCTTTATTCAAGATTCTGGACAAAATTTTTATATGATTGTAATTTAATTCCTTTTGATGAGCCTTTTAAAAAATTGATCAACCAAGGAATGATTTTAGGTCGCAGTAGTTTTGTTTATAGAATCCAAGGGACAAAACAATATGTGAGCTATGGTAAAAAAAATGCCTATGATGTGATTCCAATTCATGTTGATATCAGTCTGGTGGATAGTGATAAATTAAATGTTAATGGCTTCAAAAATTGGATGGCGGAATATAAGGATGCCACTTTTATTTTCGAGGATGATGGAACCTACTCATGTGGATTTGAGGTTGAAAAAATGTCGAAGTCAAAATTTAATGTGCAAACTCCCGATGAATTGGTCCAAAAATTTGGTGCTGATACCCTTAGAATGTATGAAATGTTTTTAGGCCCACTGGAACAAAGTAAACCATGGGACACTAAAGGGATAACTGGAGTTCACGGTTTCTTAAAAAAATATTGGAGACTTTTTTATGCTTCGGGTAATTTTAAGGTTGACGATGGTCAAGCATCAGCTGCTTCATTAAAGTCATTGCATAAAACTATAAAAAGATTGCGAGATGATTTAGATAGATTTTCTTTCAACACAGGGGTCTCGAGCTTTATGATTTGTGTAAATGAATTAAGTGAACAGAAATGTGCTAATAGACATATTCTAACACAACTTACCTTGCTGATGGCGCCTTACGCCCCACACATTACAGAGGAAATTTGGTCACAACTCTCTCCAAATAGCGCTTCAATTTTTGATGGTCAATATCCGAAATTCGATCCTCAATTTTTAGTTGAAGAAAACATCGATTATCCAGTTTCTTTTAATGGTAAGATGAGATTGAAAATTAACTTAGCTCAAAGTTTAACAGCAGCAGAAATTGAAGCTTTGATTCTAGAATTGCCTGAGATTCAAAAATGGACAGAAGGGGCAACTCCTAAAAAAATCATTGTGGTACATGGGAAAATTATCAATATTGTTCTTTAATTTAAGAACGGAGATGGTTTTACATCGTTAAAATGACTTAAAAGTTCTGCACTGCTTTTTACTTCAATAATTAAATCTTTGACTACAGAAATGTTGAGGTTTATTTGAGCTCCTCCAGCATAAATAGGCAGCCCTTGTAAATCCTGCTTTAATTTTTTGAAGTAGCTGCGCATAAAGTCTAAATCAACACAAGTCAACCAAGAGGTAATGATGCAGGATGGCGAAATGTCTTTTATACAAGAAATTAAAGAGTCATAGGGCATACTTTGACCTAAATACAAGGTGAATATTCCTTGGCTCCGCAATAAATAATGATAAAACAATAAACTTATTTCATGCCATTCGTGCTCAGGTAAATAAAGTAGTACTGGATGTGTAGTGACTTCAGGGATTTTTTGTTTATCAATTTCAGAAATTATCTTTTGCCTAATTAAATTTGAAATAAAATGCTCTTGTGCCGGCTTGATACTACCCACCAACCACATCACTCCAATTCTATCTAAAAACGGAATTAAGTGCTGACTAAAAGTTTTTTCTAATCCTATTTCTGAGATTAAATGGTCTAGTGTATCTCTAAACAACAACTCATTCATGTCAATTAATGCCAATAATAATTTTTCACAACTATCATTAACTTTCGAATTGCCCATGAGAGACCAAACTCTGTCTTGAATTTCTTCTTTGCTCAGCGTAGCAATTTTAGAAATTTTGAAACCGTTTTTATTGAGTAAACAGATATTGATGAGTTGAACCAATTCAGAGTCTGAGTAACTTCTTATTTGAGTATCACTCCGCTCAGGATTTAAAATGCCATAACGTTTTTCCCATATACGAATAGTATGCGCTTTGACACCTGCAAGTACTTCTAAGTCTTTAATTTTATATTCTGCCATTCTAAGTAAGTGCTGTTTTGGCTTCTTAACAAGCAGGATAGTTTTTTGTTCACACAGACTCAAAAAATAAAAGCATTATCTTTGTGTTCTTATGAAAATCAAAACTGTTGCTTTTGCAATTTCCAATACGGATTTAAAAAAATGTCCAACCGATGGGAAACCCGAATTTGCCTTCATTGGTCGCTCTAATGTAGGTAAATCTTCGCTTATAAACTTGATTACGGGAAATAAAAAGTTGGCCAAGACATCTTCGACACCAGGTAAGACACAACTTATCAATCATTTCGTCATTAATGAAGAATGGTATTTGGTTGATTTACCTGGCTATGGTTATGCGAAAGCATCTAAATCTCTGCGCTCTAATTGGGAAAAGTTTATTTCAGATTATTTGATGAAGAGAGAGACTTTAATGAATATTTTTATTCTCCTTGACTCAAGATTAGAGCCTCAAAAGATTGACATGGAATTTATCAACTGGTGTGGTGAAAAACAACTTCCATTTGTGATGGTATTTACAAAAATAGATAAACTCTCAAGCTCTGAATTACAAAGAAATTTGGCTAAATTTAAAAAAGAAATGCTAAAAACATGGGAAGAAATTCCACCAGTTTTCACATCATCAAGTATTTCAGGTTTTGGTAAAGAACCTGTCTTAAATTATATTGAACAAATACTTAAGATCTGCTAGAGCTTTGGTTTGAAAATGCAACTTGAATTTGTTAATTTTGACAAAACTAATTTTTTATGGGAAGAGCGTTTGAATATCGACGAGCATCAAAAGAAAAACGATGGGACAAAATGTCCAAAATATTTCCGAAACTCGGAAAAGCGATCACTATGGCTGCAAAAGAAGGAGGAATGGATCCTGCTACTAATGCAAAACTGCGCACTGCAATTCAAAATGCCAAGTCGGAAAATATGCCGAAGGATAATATTGATGCAGCAATTAAAAGAGCAGAACAAAAAGATTTAGCTTCCTTTACAGAGGTGAACTATGAGGGAAAAGGTCCCCATGGTGTATTAGTTTATGTGGAATGTGCCTCGGATAATCCAACTCGTACGGTAGCAAATGTTAAATCATATTTTAATAAAGCAGGCGGAGCAGTTGTTCCTAATGGCTCAATGGAATTTATGTTTGCGAGAAAAAGTGTTTTTGAAATATTAAAAACAGATGAAATTGATCCGGAAACTTTGGAATTTGAATTGATTGATGCTGGTGGTGAAGAAATTGAAGTAAATGATCAAGAAATTATAGTTTATGGAGATTATACCTCTTTTGGTTCTTTAGCAAAGGCCTTGGAAGACCTAAATATTACGGTACAAAAATCAAGTCTAAAGAGAATTCCAACTACCCCTGTTGATTTTACAGAAGAACAATTAGTTGATATTGAAAAAATGCTCGATAAAATTGAGGATGATGACGATATTCAACAAGTATTTACAAATATTGCATAAGGCAAAAATTTTATAATAAATTTCCATTTTTTCAGTTAATGCAATTCGTTTTTTTATGAATAGAGTCAGTAGATATTTTTTTATTAGTGCAGCATTTATTATGTTGTTCTCTTGCTCTACAGAAAAAAACACAAGCCTCAATCGTTTCTATCATGGAATGACAGCCAAATATAATGGTCATTTCAATGCTAATGAATTATTGACACAATCTCTTTTCACCTTTACAAGTGCTCGTAAAGATGATTTTTATTCTTTACTTCCGATCGCTCCATTACCCAATGAAACTGAGGTCAAAGGTATGTTTCCAGCAATTGACACCGCAATTGTGAAATGCTCCAAAGTAATAAAAAATCACTCTATGCCTTCTACAGAAGATATGAGTACCAAAGAAGCAGAGCATAATAAATGGATTGATGAAAATTGGATTACTGTTGGGAAAGCTCTTTTCTATAGACGAGATTATGATAAATCATTAAAGAATTTTCAATTTGTAAAACGATTTTTTCAAAATGACCCTTCACGCTATATTGCAGAAATGTGGATTGCAAATATTTATATCCAACAAAATAAATATTCTGAAGCAAAATTAATTCTGGAGTCTCTTCAAGAAACAGCTTTGAGTCAAAAGAAGAAAAAATTTATCGATTTCGTTCCTTTTGCAAATTCTAAAGAAAAAAAGTCGCCCGATGCCCCACCAATAATGTCCAAATCCTTGCAGTTTGAAATCTTTAAAGCGCAAGCTGAATTAGCCGCTAAACGCAAGCAATATGACGATGCTGCATTTTCGCTTTCAAATGCAATTCCAAAATGTCCCAATAAACAAGAAAAAGCTCGATTACATTTTATTTTAGCCCAAATATATCAGTTGAAAGGAGAGGTCGATTCAGCTAGTTTTCATTACGTAAAAGCATTTTCGGCTGCTGCTGCTTACGAGGTAGCTTTCAATGCGCGTCTCAATAGAGCAATGCTTGGGAACAATGCTAAACTTCTAAAAGGGTTGGACAAAATGCTGCGTGATTCTAAAAATGCTCCATATAAAGATCAAATCTATTATGCTAAAGCTGTAGTTGAAGTAAATCGCGGGAATAATACGATGGCTAAAAGTCATTTGACCAATTCTGCGTTCTATTCTACTTCAAATAAAAGACAAAAAGCCTTGTCATATGAAAAGTTAGGGGATATTTCTTTTGCTGAACGAAATTATTTACCCGCTCAAAAATATTATGATTCTTGCGCAAAATTTATGCCTGAAGATTATCCAAATGGAGATATTGTTAAATCTAAAGCAAATAAGCTAGCCGATTTAGTGAAGGCAATCGAAACAGCTCAATATGAGGATAGTGTTCAAAGAATTGCTAAGATGCCTGAAAAAGAACAAACTGCATTTCTTAAGGATTTAATCAAAGACATTAAAAGAGAAGAACAACGCCGTAAAGAACAAGAGGCAGCAAAATTATTAGCCTTACAAGAAAATAATGCGCCTGTTGGAAATGTGTCTGGAAATAAGTGGTATTGGAACAATACTAAACTCATGCAAGAAGGCGTGAATGAGTTTAAGAAATTGTGGGGAGTTCGAGAAAATGAGGATGATTGGCGTCGCTCAGATAAAATTATTGTATCTTTTGATAAAGAGAAAGGTCAAGATTCAACACTGGAAAGTCAAGAAAAACCAGAAGAAAAAGACACATTAAGCATTGAATCATTGCGCAAAAATCTTCCTTTAACGGATACACTGATGGAAGCGTCCATTTTGCGTGAAATTGATGCTCTTTATAACTCGGGTCTTCTTTACAAAGAATTACTAAATGAAAATTCATTGGCTGCAACTCAGTTTGAAAAAGTAATGGAAAAAAATAGGATAGGTCTTACTGATTTGTCTTCTGCATTTCAATTGTTCACTATTAATGAAGGAAATGCACTAGCCAAACAATACAAAGATTATATAATAAAGCATTATCCAAATTCAGATATGGCTAATTTCTTTAAAGATCCCGATTTCTTCAAAAAACAAAAAGAAGGTCGCATCGCTGCTCAAAAAGACTATCTTGCTTTGGTTAAAAAATATGAAGCAAAAGAATATACAGTTGTGTTCAATGCATCACAAAATGTAGTAGACAATGATAAATCCAATGCTTTACGCGCTGAATATTTATTGCTTAATGTTTTGGCAGCCGGACAATTAACGGAAGACAAACAGTCACTTCTTCCTAGATTAAACAATATAATTGACGAAAAACCTAGTACCGATCAAGCTAAAAGAGCTCAGGAATTAATAGATATTTTGAAAAAAGGTTATTCTGTTAATCTAGCGCTTCCAACTCCAACAATAAGTGTCTTCAATTACAACGATACGGTTACCCAATTTGTGATTGTTTTATTAGATGAGGAAGAGGAAGTAGGGGACGCTAGAAATGCCATTTCTGACTTTACAACGAAGCAATATAAGCTTGCAAAACTTAAAGTAGCGAGTAGAATGACCCTTACCGAAGTTCCTTTTGTTATTATTACAGAATTTAATTCTGTCAAACTTGCGAATGATTATATCAATGCCTATAAAGCATCTTATCAGTATTTGAATGATTGGCAAAACAACAGAATTCAGATAATTACACAAGAAAATTTGAAAAAGTTGATTGAATCATCTAACTTTGATGCGTATAAGGAGTTTTACGATCTTAATTACTAGTTATGTTAAAAAGAAAAGAATTTTTTGGAACAACTTCAACTAACGAAGGAAGCGCTGAATTTAATAGAATATTATCAGGTACTGAACTGAATGGAGATCTAGTTTCAGATTCTAATATTATCATCGAAGGAGATATTATTGGAAATGTTTCTTGCTCGGGCAAGGTCTTGGTTGGAGCGTCTGGTAAAATAAAAGGAAATCTTGTTTGTGTAAATGCTGAAATTGAAGGAACCCTTCACGGTGAATTAACCATTGAAAATTTACTTGTTATGCGCTCTACCGCAAGAATTAAAGGTGATATTCAAGCTACAAAATTAACCATCGAAGAAGGAGCATATTTTGAAGGTTCTTGCGTTATGAAATCTCCAATGACAACTACTACTTTCACAACTGATGTTGAATTAGAAGACTAATTCTTCTAATTGAAAGACAAATCAAATTTACTTTTACGATTTTCTACCATTGGAATTCAAATGGCAGTTATTATCATTGGCTTTGCTTATCTAGGAAATTATCTCGACCATAAATGGCTAACTAAAACTCCCTATTGGACTGCTGGTCTTTTACTTTTAGGTGTTATCATTTCATTTGTTGTTGTATTTCGAGCGCTAAAAAAAATGAACAATGAATCGTAAATCTCCCGAATTAAAGTATTTTGTGCATTCAGCTTTGCTTATCTCCACACTTCTATTTGTTTACTTTTTGTTGTGCATGACGCCTCTTTTTTATCTGAAATTTAAAGAGTTCTTTGTGGTTCATCTGGTAAGTTTTAGTTTAACCGCCTCCTCCTGGCTGATCATGTTTCCAGCATTAAAGAAAAATCCAAAAGATATCATCCTTCCAATCTTATCGCTCACTACAACTCAAATGCTATTGTTTTTAGCTTTCACAGTCGCCGTGCTGTTTACTCAAAAACCAATGGAAATCGTTTTTCATGCCTTGGTTATTTTTCTTATTTACCTAATCGGCCAGACTACGATTCTTGTCAAATTATTGAATAGTCATTAAAAGCTATTCAGGAATAACAGCAGCAGTTCTTTTATATCATCATATGCCGAAAAACTAAGTGCAGCAAATTGATCCGCAACATCATGATAATTTTTATTGGGCCCCATGGTATAAATAAAAATAGAGGGAACGCCAGCTTTTGTAAAAAAATAATGATCTGAATTCGCCGCTGGACCTCTTGGTTTTATAGCTTCAATTAATTTTTTACGAGCATTTATTTTTTGTAATTTTTTGAATTCCTTTGGAAATAAACTCGCATTGACAACTGTTATCCCTTCTTCACCACTTCCCATGATGTCTAGATTGACTAAAAATTTAATTTTTTCAAGAGGAAATAATGGATGTTCAACCATATATTTAGATCCTAAAAGCCCAATTTCTTCTCCGGCAAAGGCAATGAAGACTATGTTATATTTTAATTTTTTCGTACTGAATTCTTTAGCAAGCGCCATCAACATTCCATTCCCACTAGCATTATCATTCGCCCCTGGAAAATAAGTATCTTTTCCCATGCAGCCTAAGTGGTCATAATGAGCACTCAAAACAAGAAATTCATCTGATTTTTTATCCGCAGGTAGGTATCCCACAATATTCGCAGCGGTGTGATTTGATTCCCATATTTGTGTGATATTTATTTTTATTTCTTTGCATTCTGCTAATTCTGGATGTTGGAATACAAGTAAATAGGGATGCTCCATTTTTTCTTGGGATACGGACCATGTGAGCTTGTCTTGAGTCAATTCAATTATTGGGTATCCAGCAGCAAGGACATGTAAATATTTTTTAATGGCTTGGATGCTGTCTCTTGTGAATCCAAAATTCTTTACTATTAATATGGTTTTTTCCGGAATTTGTAAATCTTTTATTTCCTTCTTCAACAAGTCATCCCCACTAAAATAAAGTGTTTTGTATGAATATCCTCCTCCTGCAGAACTTGGGTCAACCAAATAATCAATCCCAGGAATGAGGGTGTCATCTTCCGCAATAAATAGCATTTCTTTTGGAAAGGTATTCACTGGAAATTCGAAATTTTGCTGGTAAGAATTTCCAAATGGATGTAGACCTATAGATTTAAATTCGCTTGAAATAAAATCGCCAGCAATAGAA
>Ga0315908_10001038_pt1 | contig 21451 bp, 19 predicted proteins | sample LakEriMetagenome_12_FD_203520 | JGI IMG/M metagenome (GOLD analysis project Ga0315908, IMG submission 203520) | Freshwater fungal communities from buoy surface, Lake Erie, Ohio, United States - Buoy 4 MA124 | ecosystem: Environmental > Aquatic > Freshwater > Lake > Lake biofilm | place: USA...
ATGGGATGAATGGTCAAGGAAGTTTCTCTCAATTATTACCAAGCCTAAATGACAGTATAACACAATACTCGTATTTTTCTTATGCCACAATTAACGGCTGTATATCAGATACCTTGAGCCATAATGTGTATATAATTCCAAATCCGAATTCAAATTTTAGTATTTCACCAAACCCTTGTATTGTAGAAACTCCATTTTCCTTTCTTAGCACTTCTTCTACTTCCTTAGGCCCTGTCACATCGAGCATTTGGTCGCTTGACAGCGTCAACATTGGTTCAGATACACTCTACAATTCAAGTATTGCTGTGCCGGGAAATTACATAGTGTGCTTAGCGGTTCAGGATATTTTTGGCTGTGCGGATACACTTTGTCAGCTCTTACAGATTATCCCTGCTGAAATTGAAAATTTAAATGCGATAACGCCAAACGGAGATAATATAAACGACGTGCTTTATTTTGATTACCTCGATTCGTATGATGAAACAGAGCTTTATATATACAATCGTTGGGGCAATTTGATATATTCCGCCAGTCCCTACGTAAACGATTGGTCCGGTGATGGATTAAAAGATGGTGTTTATTACTACATTCTCAAAATCAAGGATACTGATAAAACCTACAGTAGTTTCTTTCATTTAATTCGTTAATATTCAATGATTCTTCAAAATATTTCCTAGTATCTCTTCCATTCTATGACATACGTTGTTCTTGTCATATTTCTGAATTTCAGAACGAAAATCTTCCGTAATAAATTTATTTTTTCTCGTTAAGAAATTACTAATTTTTATTCTCAAATCCTCTTGCGAATTTGACTCAAAAAGAAGACCTAATCGCTCATTTGATAAAATCTCTTTAGTTCCGCCAATATTACTGCCAATTACCGGTTTTTTGTGAGCAAGAGCCTCAAGAGTGACCATGCCCACCGTTTCATTTTCTGAAGGAACAATTAAGGCGTCTATTGCGCTAAAGAAGACTTTGGTATTCGATGAAAAAGGTAAAAATAGCACTCGATTTTTTAAGTTTTTTCGTTCAACCAAATCATATATTTCTTGCAGATACTCTCTGTGTTGTGTGGCATTGAGATCTCCTTGAATTACTAAAATAGCATCCGAGAAATGTTCCCACGCTTCGATCACTAATTTTTGTCCTTTTTTAGGATCAATTCGACCAAGAATACCAAAAACATTTGCGTTTTGTGGAAGATTCAGTTGCTCTCTCGCTTTTTCCATCGGGAAATCAACAAATTTTGAAAGGTCAATACCAGAAGGAACCACAAATACGTGCTCTTTTTTCATTTTGGTGTTTGCTAAAACCTGCTCTTTTAGGTAATCCAATGGACAGCACCAAGCATCGAGATAACGGTAACGCCAAGTTCTAAAAAACTGTTTTTTAGGAAAAGACAACTGCATCTCCATACAGAAAATCGATTTTATTTTCCCTCTAGAAAAAAATGAAATGGAAGCAGCAATACTCATGTCAAAGGTGCTTCGGACTATTAGACACTTTGCATTGATTTTATTAAGGATTTTAACCAATTTGTATGCTTGAAAAAAATCGTAGTGCCTTTTGTGTTTTGAAATCACATGAACTGTGAGTCCATTTTCAATTGCCGCATTGTGAGCAGGAGAATCGACTAAAACAAAAACATGAACTTCGTGACCTCTTTCTTTCATCCATGTAGCATTTCGAATTTGGTTCATTTCAAGTCCGCCCCAACTCTTTGTGTTACATAAATAGGCCAAGGTTAATTTCATACGGCAATTCTCAATATCTTTGGAAACTAAAATTACGTATTAATTTACTAATGAAATTTCTAGCCAAACTTAGTCCTATACAGATTTATTTGCTGACTTTTTGTTGCACAGCTATACCTCTTTTTTTATTTCCAATAAATTTATTTCCAGGAATTATAGAAATGAATCAAGGTAAAACAGCGTTGGAAGCACCCTTAAGCTTGTCGTATTTTATTGGACTTGGTTATGATACAAAGGATTTGGAGGCCATGCAAGTAACAAATTTCTACTTAACGACAAAAGGATATATTTTAGCCTTTATCTTCGTTCTTGGATTGCCTGGTTTGTTGGCATACGCCTCTTATGTTTATCGTAAAAAATGACTACAATTGTCCATTTGAGTGATAAACTCCTTGCTTGAAGATCTTTACGCGAATTAAAATACCATCCTTATCGTATTCGTAAACTTTTCCATCCCACAATTCGCCATTTTTAAAAGTTCCATCTTGCCAAATTTCATCATTAATTGTGTAGCATTTGTTATAGCCATTTGGAAAAAATTCTTTTCCTCTTGTTCGAGGAATTCCCAAAACAGGGGCTTTCACTCCAGCCGCTGGCGGGCTTTTTTTCGTTTCTTTAACGGGTATTTTATCACTTTTCTTCACAGATGCAACGGCGCCATCGGCACTGTAATTTAATTCTTCTTTAATTGTTCCGTCTTCAAAATATCTTACTGCTCTGCCAGTAGGCGCTCCATTAAGTGCTCGATATTCAAATTCAAGGTTGCCATTTTCATAAAAATACTTTATTGTACCCTCTTCAACACCGCTTGAATTAAAATTACCGGCATATTCTATTTTTCCATTTTGATAATACTTAACCAATGAATCATTGTATTTATTCAATACCAAAGAGCCTTTTTCTTTAAGCTTTCCATTCTGATAATACTTGGAGTAAGAGCCTGATGGTCTATTGTTTGCATAATTTGCCTCAATCATAACGGTTATGCCATCTGAAAAATACCTTTTCCAAACCCCCTCTTTTCTGCCGCTTACAAAACTTCCTTCCTCAAAAACTTTTTTTGTTCCTTTTTGATAAATTAACCACTTTCCCGTTTTCTTTCCCTTGGTATCCTTTTGATTGATAGATTGACAAAAACTAGATTGTGTAAAGAACCAAAAAAATGCAATTGAGGCAATTAAACTCCATTTCATACCCTCTAATTTACGAATTTCTCAACTACTTTTCTCGCAAACGAAATTTTTCAAGCTTTTTTCAATAAAAAATTCGGAAATTTAACCTCAAAATTATCCTATGAATGTTTCTTCACTAGAACCTGTTGCGCTATGGTCGCAATTTGAAAAATTAAATGCCGTTCCTCGTCCGTCTAAAAAAGAAGAGCGAATCCGCCAATTTATGGTTGATTTTGGTCAATCATTAGGCCTCGAAACATTGGTTGATAAAATTGGAAATGTGATTATCAAAAAACCAGCCAGCGCAGGAATGGAAAATAGAAAAACGGTTATTCTCCAATCGCATTTAGACATGGTTCACCAAAAAAATTCTGATCGTGTTTTTGATTTTGAAACGCAAGGAATCGAAATGATTATTGAAGGAGATTGGGTTCGAGCAAATAACACGACTTTAGGCGCCGACAACGGGATTGGTGTTGCTGCAATTATGGCTGTTTTACAAGCGACAGACATTAATCATCCTGCGATAGAAGCTTTTTTTACCATCGATGAGGAAACTGGAATGACTGGTGCTATGCAAATGGATGGCAGTCTATTCAACGGTGAAATTTTATTGAATTTAGATACCGAAGATGATGATGAATTATCGATTGGTTGCGCTGGGGGAATTGACACAAATACTTCCTACAACTACCAAGAAATAGAAGTAAGTTCTGCGAATAAAAAAATAGAAATTTCAATCCGAGGATTACTTGGTGGTCACTCAGGAATGGATATAGACAAGGGCCGAGGAAATGCAAATAAATGGATGTCACGGATACTTTGGACTTTATCACAAAAAATAGAGGTACAACTAATTTCATTCGATGGGGGAAGTTTGCGTAATGCTATTCCACGCGAAGCAACAGCTGTTATTTCTATTTCGCCTGAGAATTTTGATCAATTTAATGATGAAATGAATGGCTTAAAAGCAATGTTCCTAAATGAATACAACTCCATTGAACCCGCAATTGTTATTCAGACAAAAGAGATTCAATCAGACTCAAAAGCTGTTGCAACCAGCGATTTTAAAAAAATAATTTCACTACTTTGCTCTGTACCCAATGGCGTATTCCGAATGAGTCCAGATATTGAAGGATTAGTAGAAGCCTCTTCCAGTTTGGCTCGCGTCATTATTTCAAACGGCATTTTTACCACTCAGTCCTTGCAACGAAGTAGCGTTGAAAGCACAAAAGCGGAGATCGCCATGGCCGTGCGATGTTCGTTTGAAAATATAGGATGTGAAGTAGTTCAAAGTGGTGAATATCCGGGATGGAAACCTGATCCAAATTCGGCCATATTAAAAATTATGGAGAAACTATATTTTGAAATGTTTAATGAAGCACCAAAGGTAAAAGCATGTCACGCAGGATTGGAATGTGGAATTTTAGGAAAGCACCTTCCAGGCGTTGATATGATTTCTTTTGGTCCAAATATTCGTGCTGCTCACTCACCTGATGAAAAAGTACAGATTTCTTCCGTTCAAAAATTTTGGAAATTTTATTTAGAAACGTTAAAACAGACTCCGATAAAATAAAGGAATGTATTTCGTGAATGAAAGATATATCGGTTCTGCTGGAAGAGAAGCACTCATTGATCTCGAGATTCCCGAAAATTTTAATCGAAACATACTTGTTTTCATTCATGGCTACATGGGATTTAAGGATTGGGGGCCGTGGAATTTGATGCAAGGCTATTTTGTTGAAAGAGGATTTGGGTTTTGTAAATTCAACATGACTCACAATGGAACAACTCCAGAACACCCGTTTGATTTTATTGATTTAGAAGCATTTGGAAATAACTGCTATAGTTATGAGAAGCAGGATGTTGTTCATGCCTTGGATTGGCTAGAAGGGAAAATAGATTTGTCTACTTGTTCGTTACACTTGATTGGTCATTCTCGCGGAGGAGGAATAGCAGTACTTTCTTCAAGAGATTCGAGGGTGAGCTCAGTTACTACACTAGCGGCCATTTCATCTATTGAGAAACGTTTTTCATTTGACAATGAAGTGATTGAGGAATGGCAAAAAACTGGTGTTCGTTATCTCAAAAATAGCCGAACCAATCAAGATTTACCGCATAATTTTTCTCAATACACAGACTTTCTGGAAAACAAAGAAAATTTATCTATTCAAAGTGCTTGTGAAGAGTTGAAAAAACCAATGCTTTTGATTCATGGAGATAACGATGAGTCTGTTTCTATATCAGAAGGATATGTGCTTGCCCAATGGTCGAAAAACCCACTTTATGCTATTGCAGAAGCCACGCATACTTTCGGAGGAACTCATCCATTCCATTCAAAAACACTACCAACTCATTTGGTGGAGTGCTGCGATCGGATTATTGAATTTATAGAAAAATAGCCTCTTTAAACGGTTAATTTGATTGGCCATTCCTGTTTTTGAAATAAATCATGTAATTTGGCAACGGGAAAGTTGAGTTAAAAGGAAATGAAAACTTTTTCGTTTTTTCACCATGGGACTATATTCAAATAAACAACGTTGGAAAATTTTGCTCTTCATTGGGGCCTTGATTCTATTTGTTGTTTCGCTGTATGTATCAAACTTATTGGTATCGGATCTAAGTAATCGCGAACGTGAACGAGCAAAAGAGTGGGCAGAGGCAATTAAAAAGAAATTGGAGCTCATCAAACTAACTAATAATACGTTTACGAAATTAAGAGATCGTGAAAAACAAGAGGTTAATACGTGGGTTGATGCCACAAAATCGCTTTTTCTTTCTCCTTTAGACGCAGATGCAAGTATTCAATTAGCCTATTCTATAATCAATCAGAACAAAGATATTCCAGTGATTGTGTTGGATGATAAAAACAAGGTTTCAAACTGGAAAAACACACCCATAGATACAGCCGACATAAATCGAATTTACCCCACTAAATCTACCCTTGAAAAAACAAAAATTCTTGAAGACACACTACAAAAAATGGCTCTTGAATGGAAGGCGCAAGGTCGATTTTTTAACGCTGAAGTTTTTGAAGGATTTGTAATGACATGTGCCTTTAATGATTCAAAAGAATTGATAAAATTAGAACATGAACGTGATTCAATTATTCAATCCTTTAACAAAGAACTTATTGAAAATCAAGATCAAATTCCCGTTCTAGTAATAGAATCAAAAACTGGAAAAGTGATTGGCGATAACCTAAAGCTATCCAAAATGGATTCCGAAAATAGAATGGCTTTTATCGATGCTTTTAAGCAAAAAAATGCTCCGATTAATTTAGATTTTAAAGATGGGACACGTAATCTGATTTACTACGATGAAAGTGCTGAATTGAAAAAAATTCAATGGTATCCATACATTCAATTTTTTATTATTGGAATATTTGTTTTTACCGCCTATTTGGTCTTTTCAACTTTCCGAAAGGCCGAACAAAATCAAGTTTGGGCGGGCATGGCAAAAGAGACTGCTCATCAGTTAGGAACTCCACTATCCTCGTTAATGGCTTGGGTGCAATACTTGGAATCACAGAATATTGATCCAATGGTTACAACAGAAATGCAGAAAGACGTAGATCGTTTAGAAACCATCACAGATCGATTTTCCAAAATTGGTTCCGGAGCAAAAATGGAGAACAAGGACCTTGTAGTTACCATCGGAAATATTCTTGATTATTTACGTAGTAGAATTTCCGATAAAGTAACTATCGACTATAAAATACTGAATGAAGAACCAATTTTTTTGAATCATAATTCTTCGTTGATTGAATGGGTAATTGAAAACATTTGTAAAAATGGGGTGGATGCCATGGAGGGAAAAGGAAAGTTGGAGGTTCGTGTTGAACGCATCCAAAAATGGATTCATATTGATATTTCTGATACAGGTAAAGGAATGACCAAAGCTCAGTTTAATAAAATTTTTAAACCTGGATTTTCAACTAAAACTAGGGGGTGGGGATTGGGCTTAACGTTGGCGCAACGAATAATAAAGAATTACCATCAGGGAAAAATTATTGTGCTTCAATCTGAGCTAGGCAAGGGAACAACGTTTCGAATTTCTCTACCAGCCAATTGATTAAAAACGATAGCCAAATTTTAGTCCTGCCGTAAAATGCAATATCACATCTCTAAACTTATCTTTTAAATAGGTGTAATCATTGGTGTTTTGGTCGTACAAAGGCACAATATTTTGATTTAATATACCAGTAAGTCCTATGCTTGTGTAGTAATCAATCGTAAAATGTTGGTCTACACATTGAATAAACCCCAGTCCAAAACGAAAAATATTTCTCTGTTCAAATTCATTAAATGTCAGCAGAGTATTTCCTGAAATTGAGGTTGTAGAATATTGTGTTCGATATCTTCTAAACTTAAAATCAGTACTAAAATAAAGTGATTCACCAGGAATGTAGGGATAGTACTTACATTTTATATTTATGCTTGGCCCTACCAACATTTTATCTGATGATGATTGGGGGACTTCTTGAAAAAATCCTTTTAAAAAATTGCGAAATACCAATCCCGATCCTACCTCAACGGCAAGTTTTTTAGAAATAATTCGCTCATAATAAAAAGATACATCTCCATAAAAAACTTCATTTATGCCGAGTTTAACAATGTTTTTAGATGGCGTAAATAAAGACTTAGACTCTTGCGAAAAAGTATTGTTTCCACAAAGAAAGATAAAAGCAAAAATAATTTTATTAATTCTGTGCAAGCAAACTATTTATTGATACGTTGAAGGCAAATTTAAAAGAAATTTCGAACTATACGGCCGGTTTCTTGTCCAAGTAAATTCCAAGCATTCGTTTCTAATTGAATTTGAATCATTTGACAAGTAGATAAATGGATATTTGATCCTGTTAAATACCCGGCTAAATCACTTAATCCATTATTGTGGCCAATGATTAGTAAATTAGTTATTCTAACAGGAACTTTCTCAATTTCAGCTAATAACATTTCCTTTTCAGCTAAATATAAGGAGTCAAAGAATAGTATTTCAGTTTGCTTTAATTCAAGTAAGTTCAATGTTTCTTTTGTCCGATTAGCAGTGCTGCATAAAACCAAATCAAAAGAAAACTCAGCAGAAAATTTAGTAGAAAAATGATGCGCTTTATCCTTTCCTAAGTGACTTAATTTTCGATTGTAATCATTATCAGCGCTATTAACAGCATCAGAATGACGAAGAAGATAAAGTATTTTAGGGCTTAAATTGGATGGTATTGCTTGATCGTTGGCCATTTTTAAAGAAAAATTCTTTGGTCATTTTACCCCGCTCATTGTAGAACCTCATCGGACCATCTAGCAAACCATTTTTATAAGAGGAGCTTTGTATAATTTTACCCTTTCGATCGAATTGTTTAGATATTCCGTGTAATTTCCCTTTTTTATATTGATTTGAAACAGCGATTAATCGCCCTCCAGGATGATAAGCATACCAATCTCCGTGCTTTTCTCCATTTTTATACTTTCCTTCTTCTGTTGCTTGAAAATCTTTATTTGAGAATGTGACATAAACGCCATGTTTGACTGAAAGTTTATGAGTTCTCCCCTTCAACACCACGTCGTTTGCTTTTGATTTTTTACGAATAACCTTGTAATTTATAATTTCCTTCACCCTCCCGTTTTCATACCACTCCATCCACTTGCCGGTTTGAAGGTCGTTTTTGTAAAAACCTATGACTTTAGTCTTTCCATAAGGCGAAAAAGATTGCCATTCGCCATTCAATTTAGCCTCTTTGAAAATAGCAATGTTTTTTATTTTTCCGTTTTCCCAGTAATTTTTCCACTCACCATCCTCTTTATCTTCCTTGAATTGCCCCTCCATGATTAAAACGCCAGATTCATTCCATGTTCGCCACAGTCCTTCCTTTTTATCGTTTTTATAAATCCCCCGCTTATAGGGTTTTTGTTTGGAATAAAAGTATTCCCACTCACCTTCTCGCTTACCATTCTTAAATTTAGCGTTATAAGACAATTCACCATTACTAAAATAGTATTTCCAATCGCCGTCTTGAAGGTCATTTACAAAGGTGCCTTCCGAGTCTAATTTACCATTTTCACCATACCACTCCCATTTGCCTGTTTTCTTTCCATTTTCAAAAAAACCATGAATTTTGATTTGCCCGGCTTCATTATAGGTGGTATATTCTCCGTAAAGCGTATCTTGTTTATAACAGGCGATTTTTTGAACTTGTTCGTTGGTATAAAAGGTGAACCAACAACTATCCTTAAATCCATTTTTATAAAAACCATCCATCAATAAGGCTCCTCTTGCGCTATATTCTTGGTATGGGCCATTTTTTAAACCATTTTCAACCTGAAATACCTCTTTTATTTTCCCACTGTTAAAATAACTTTTAGTACTACCAAATCCTTTTTTGATAGTTTGTGTGTGAGCGCTATCGTTCAACCAAAAATTATCAATGAGACAAACTCCAGAGATATATTTCTCCTCTGACTTTGCTCTCCCATCGTCGTAAAAATAATACCAAATATCTGCCTTTGTGCCGTAGTCAAAAAAGCCATCCAGGACCAACACTCCTTTCTCATTCCATGCCTTACAAACACTATCCGGTATTCCCTGATAGAAATACGATTCTTGTTTCAATTGTTTGCCGTCCCAAAAACTCAAACATCTCCCATGAAGAGAGTCAATATAGTAGTTTAACTCTTCTTCCAATATTCCGTCTTTGGAAAAGTAGCGCCATGTACCGTGTTTTTTGGAGGTTTTATTTACGTTGTCCTTATAGTAAGAGCCAACTGCTTTAACGCGCGTTTTGTTCTTGTCCCAATATTCATACTGAGCTTTTGATAGATTTTTTTTATCAACCTTGAGTTGAGCTTGTGCCGCAACAGGGATGAACATAGTGATAAAAAATAAAAAATACAACAGGTTTTTCATTGTACTTGTTCAATGTAGGAACGAATGATTAAAAAAATACCAAAGGCTGAAAAAACAATCCCAATAAGAATATTTAAACCATTCAATAACCGATTCGTTACAAGAGGACGCAAATATTTTGCCCCAACGATTTTTAACAAATCAATGGAAAAAAAGGTAATTATGATTACCGTTAAAAAGTAAAATATGGGATAATTTGAACTCGATGTTTCAACATAAGAGTTGGCAAGTGTCATGATACTAAACCAATAAAAAATCACCATTGGGTTTGCCAGATTGAGGAGAAATCCTTTCACCATTAAAACCATAATATCTTTTGAATTAGTAATCGCCTGTGTCGTTGAATTATCTTCTTTCGGGTGAGATTTTTTTAAAAAATTCAAAATTCCATACGCAAGAAATAAAACTCCTCCAATTATATTCAATACTTGTCGGTTGTCCTTACTGCCTAAATGAGCCACCTCAGAATAGAACACATAAGCAATTAAAATGTATAGGAGATCGCTGAGCAAGACACCAAAATCCAGCGCCAATGCTGCTTTAATTCCCTTGGTGATACTTGTTTCAAGTAAAACAAAGAAAACAGGTCCAATCATTATACTCAGAATAAAACCTGTTACAATTCCCTTTAATGTCAGATCAATATATGTCATACACGTGTTACAAAGGTAATTTAATACTTAAAACGATACTTGAAAAACAATCAACAGAAAGTCGTTTAAAACATAAATCATTGCTATTATAACAAATTACTCTAGAATTTTCATAGAATGTATTACTTTTGTACTCGAAAAATAAAACTACTTGTATGAAAACGCACGCAGCCAACGAAAAATTACAATCTATTATTAGCCTAGTTGAAAAAAAGGGGATTTCTGCTGATGGCCTGATTGATGATTTAAAAGCTCTTCGCGAGATGGCTCAAAAAGAACAAGACCCTTTAGTTACCAAGGTATTGCGTTTGACTTATGAGTATTTACAAGAAAATGAAGCGTTTGACATTCAAGCACAATATGATGAAGATGAAGACGGGAATGAATATCCACTAGAAATTGAGGATAATGAAAACCTATTATATCTTTTGAATTTATTGATAAACGCAGATCATAAATTAAATCGCGAGGAGATTAAAGATTACCGAACAGCATTGAAAGAGGAGCTTTATTAATTGAATCTTTTAATTAAAAGCGGCCTTTTAAGAATTAAAAATCTGTCCGTCTTTCAAAACGATAAAACTTCTATTAAATAGTTTTACCAACACAATATTTCCGTGAATGGAATACTCAGAATCATTTTGAAGAGTGATTTCCTCCACCTTTCCATTCACAAAGGCACTCACCCCACCAGCAATATTTCGGAAGGCAAATACTCCATTTTTTAGCAGATAATCCTTGGGAATATAGTTACAAACTTCCTTCTTTTCTCCTTGAAAAAATGAAAACACGTAATTATTCTCCCCCCAAATAACCATGTCGTCTTGTACCTCCCAAAAACTTGGGCTGAAATTGGTTAATTCTGTTTTTTCACCATCCTTATAATGCCATAAATTGCCATTCAAATCCTCAAAAACTATAAATCCTCGACCAGCAACATATTTTCGCATATATTGACTTTCTACATCGTAAAAATTTCCGTTTTCAAATAATGCAAAAGAACGTTGGGTAGGGTCATTGAAACAAAGAATATCGCAGCCTGCCTTGAAATCTATTTCTCCATTCCAAACACCTAAATCATATATCTCGCCACGGTAAAAAACTTTATAAAACCCACCGTTATCCTTAAATGCAACGATATTATCACCAATCGTTGTTGGCATATACAGATTACCGGCAACTGTATAAAGCACATATGTTTGTTTATTGTAATAGACATTTACCGAATTGTATCGAGTGTCTTCGTAAACGATAATACTATCTTTTACAACATAATCTCGAACAAAGTAAGTCAAGGTTCTCAATTTTCCTGAATCCCACATGTTGAGAGTGGTTCCAACATTGTATGCCAATAAATGATCTGAAATAGAAAATTTGATGTTCAAATTCGTTATATCTTTTCGTTCCTTACCATTAAAAATCCTCAGGTTTTCACGGTTATCTATATAGGCAACAAATTCATCTCCCGCTTGGTAGCTAAGAATAGGTTGAAACTCTATTGTCTGAAAATTATTATTTTCAAACACCCGAAAATAATTATTGAAATCTACAAAAGGAACAACGGGTTGGGCGCTTAGAAGAAGAGGGGAAATAAGCAGAATAAATGGCAAGATGGTTTTCTTCATTAATCTTAAGTTGCTATTAAAAAACGTTTTAAAAGTTGAATTAGTGTCTATAAGCTTCTTTTCAAGTGTCATATTAGATCAAAATACAATTAAGCAACTATTGATCCGTTTTTTTCAAGTATTTGGTATCAATCCAAAATGTACCAAAAGGAAATAAGGAAGCAAGACAACAAATAAAGATTTTAAATAAGGAAAATTTCTGTTGAGCCCCAACTAAAAAAACATAGATGATGTAAAGGATAAAAAAGACACCATGAGCCATTCCCACATAATAATTGGGTTCCTTCATACCATAAATATATTTCAAGGGCATTGTGATTCCAAGTGCAATGTAGGTGAATCCTTCAATCCACGCGAGTATTCTTAATTGAGCTAATAAATTCATTTTAGAAACTTAAATGGGATAACAAATAAAAAACTTTTCTACCGGTTGAGCTAATGCAGAAATATTTAGATTATCAGAAGCTTTGGATAAATCCATTATCTCGCCACTTTTCATCTTTAAATTAATATTCTGTTTGTTTTCATTGTACGCTTTGTTACTTAGAACATCGGTATAAACAAAATAGTGAACCTCATCATCGGTCAGCTTAAAGCTAGATTTAACGATTTCTTTTTCTAAGGCAACACGATCCTCGCTGTAGGGATCACGAGAAATTTCTATTTTAAATAAGTTCCGATTTACAATTCCAGAGGAAAGCATAGAAAGTACGCGGTCATGACAATGTTGCCAGATTTTTAATGCCCCTAAAATATCGTAATCATCAAGTAAAGCAAAGTTTTTTAGAACTTCCTGATTGGTTTCAAATTCTTGCTCCGTAATATGGTTTTGCAAGAAAAACAACAGTGGTGGGCTGCCAAATAATACATCGCCTCGCATGATCAGTTCCTTTGCTCTTCTTAGTGCATGAATCAACATAAATTCTGCTGCAACAACTGTTTTATGCAAATAAACCTGCCAATACATCAAACGCCTTGAAACAATAAATTTTTCAATAGAATAAATTCCTTTTTCTTCCATGACCAAATTACCATCATGAACGGTTAACATATCTATCAAACGATCACTTCCAATAATTCCTTCCGATACGCCAGAGTAAAAACTATCCCGGTTCAAATAATCGAGGCGGTCCATGTCGAGCTGACTAGAAACGAGCTGATGTAAAAATGGCTTAGAATACGTGTTTTTAAAAATCAACAAAGCTCTTTCCAAATCATCTCCAAATTCTTTGGCCAATTCTTGAATAAAATACCCTGAAATCTTTTCGTGACTTACATTATTTACAATATCATATTCTAAAGCATGGCTAAAAGGGCCGTGACCAATGTCGTGTAAAAGTATCGCTAATAAAACCGCCCGTTCTTCCTCAATTGTAATCTCAAAACCTTTTTTACGAATTGTTTCAATGGCCAAACTCATCAAATGTGTTGCGCCAATAACGTGATGGAAACGAGTGTGCAAAGCTCCCGGATATACCAAATGACTCAACCCCAATTGCATGATTCTTCTCAATCGCTGCATGTAAGGATGTTCAATTACATCAAAAAGAATTTCATCCGGAATTGTAATAAAACCGTAGACCGGGTCGTTAACTATTTTCTTTTTATTATTTCGATTGAGGTTTGGTCGCAAAACACTAATTTTATTCAAAACTAACAATTATAATACAATATGCAAGGTAGAATCCTATGGGCAGACGATGAAATCGATTTATTGAAACCCCACGTGATGTTTTTGGAGGGAAAGGGATATATCGTAAAAACAGTTAAATCGGGTGGAGACGCCATTGATGCTTGTCAAGACGAAGATTTTGACATCATTTTCTTGGACGAAAACATGCCGGGTGTATCCGGTTTGGATGCATTAGCAAAAATCAAAGAAATTCGACCTTTAATTCCCGTAATTATGATTACAAAAAGCGAGGAAGAACATATCATGGAAGAGGCAATTGGAAGTAAAATTTCTGATTATTTAATAAAACCGGTTAACCCTAATCAAATTCTTTCAAGCGTCAAGAAAAACCTTGACAGTTCAAAATTAGTGTCTCGGCGAACTTCATCTGCCTATCAGCAAGATTTCCGTCAAATAGGAATGCTCATGAGTGGTAGGTTATCCACTTCTGAATGGGTTGAACTTTTTACAAAATTAGTTTACTGGGATTTAGAATTAGAGAAATCGAACGATGTTGGGATGCGTGAAATATTGGAGATGCAACGAAAAGAGGCCAATCAATTGTTTTGCCGATATGTAGAAGATAATTACGAAGATTGGTTAAAGGGAGATGATGATGCCCCAAAAATGATTCACACCGTACTTAAAGACAATATTTCTCCTTTTATTGGAAAGCAAAAAACAGTTGTTCTAGTAATTGATAATTTGCGTTTTGACCAATGGAAAATTTTAGAGCCTGAATTTTCAAAGTATTTTAAAGTTGAAAAAGAAGAGGTGATTTTTTCAATTTTACCTACCGCAACACATTATGCAAGAAATGCATTTTTTGCTGGTTTAATGCCGTCTGAAATTGAAAAGCGTTTTCCGAATTTGTGGAAACATGAGGAGGATGAAGGCGGTAAAAATTTACACGAAGCTGATTTTCTAGAGGCAAATTTGAAAAGATTGGGAAAACAAGTTAAATGGTCTTACAACAAAATAACCAATTTGGATGCGGGCAAGAAATTAAATGATCAATTTTCAAAATTGAAAGAAAATGACGTCAGCTTTATCGTTTATAATTTTGTAGACATGCTCTCCCACGCACGCACTGAGATGGAAATGATAAAAGAATTGGCCTCTGATGAAGCGGCCTACCGATCACTTACCATGTCTTGGTTTCAACACTCTCCATTGTTGGAAATCGTGAAAAAAATCGCAGAAAACGGAATGAAATTAATCATAACAACAGATCACGGGACAGTCAAAGTCACAAATCCAATTAGAATCGTAGGTGAAAAAAGTACAAATACAAATCTTCGCTATAAAGTAGGTCGAGGACTTTCCTACAATCCAAAAGAAGTATATGTGGTGAAGAATCCACAAGATGCGTATTTACCCAAGCAAAAGATGTCTGCAGAATTTGTGTTTGCCGGAGATCGTGATTTTTTCGTGTATCCAAACAATTACAATCAATTTGTCAATTATTACCAAAACACTTTTCAACACGGGGGAGTATCTCTAGATGAAATGCTAATACCATACATTGAACTTACCGCCAAGTAAGAAAAGTGCAACCAGTTAAGCGATAAAAAGATTAACTTTGTCCTAATGAGGATTTTATTTATTTGCTTTTTAAGTGTTTCATTTTTGGGAACTGCTCAAATCTATGAGCCTGAAAACTCGCTACTTTGGGAGATTTCCGGAAATGGCTTAAAAGAAAAATCCTATCTATTTGGAACCTTTCACAATAACCATAAGGATTTATTTCGATACTCAGACACCGTTTATTATGCGTTGGACAAAGTAAAATCAGTTGCTTTGGAAACTGATTTATTCGCCCTTTTTAAAAAAATGGATGTTAGAGAAGATAAAGTTGAGTTACAACTTGATATGTATGGAGATCCCTATTCAATTAATAAAAATGCTTCGAAAACAGTTTATGGAGACGAGGACGGAATGCCCCAATTCATGGATGCCTATATTCAGCAATACGCAACAAATTCCCAAAAAGAGTTGTATTTCTTTGAAACATATGATGACCAAATAAAAGTTTTTACCGGAATTAATAAATCGAAACAACCTTTTCTGCAAGAAAATTTATTGGGTTTTAGCGAATTAAGGGAAGAAGTTATCTATAATTTATACCTGAAAGGAGATATTGAAAAAATAGAAGAGTTTACGCGCAAGAGTTTAAAATATTCAAAAGATGGATATGTAAATTTAATTGTTACCCGTAATGGCATCATGGCTGAAGGGCTTGATTCAATCATAAAAAAAACGAGTGTCTTTTGCGCCATTGGAGCGGCCCATTTAGGAGGAAATAAAGGCGTAATTAATTTACTCCGACAAAAAGGATATACCGTTCGGAAAGTTGCCGCTACTTATAGCGAACTACCCATTTCTGAAAAAAGAAAAGTAAAGGAAAAAAACTATTACAATTACCAAAATAGAGAGTTAGATGTGGCTGCCGTTTTTCCAGGCAAACCCTTTGAATTTGTTAACGAAGATGGGTCTATAGAACTGACGTATTGTGAATTAGGCCAGGGCAATACCTATATCTTACAATTAATTCCTATTCAGGATACTCTCTCATTGGAAGAATACGCTAATATCCACATTGCTAGTCCGTCTGTATTGGAACCCACTAAGGTTCAGCTTGATGATGGAACTCTTGTAATGGAAGGGCTGTCTGATAGTTATCCAGAAGGAATGAGTTGGGTCAGAGTTAACAAAAACAGTTCTTTGGTGGTTGTCATGAAAGTCTATGGTGGTAATAAATTCATGGCCTCCAAACGATACAAGAATTTCTTTGCAAAAGTTTGGTTAGGACAGGACTAAACACCCATTTCATTTTTTTATCAAAAATATAATACCTTTGCGTATTCTTTATCTGTGATTACAGTAACAATTAGTTCAGATACAAAATAATTTTTATGAATTGTAATTCATTTATTTTACTAATAAAGTTTTTTAACCCAAAATCAATATTTATGTTAGTTAGCGCTTTTGGATTTAGCTTGTTTTTACTTACTGCTTGTAATAATGGAACGACTTCGGAAAATACAAAAACAGTCAACAAACCATTGGATGACACAATCAAACCTCTTGTCTTCGCTGACAATGGCTCTTTTAAAAGTTTGAAGCTAGTTAAAGTAATACAAAGTAAATCAGCAGCAACAAAAGATCCTATAACTGTTTATGAATCAGCTATAAATTCGCCAAAATCAGTCACATATACAAGGGATGGCAGTAAATTTTACGTAAATAGTTTGGAGGGTTATACAACAGTTGTTTTTGACTCAAAAACATTGAAAAAACTGAAAGAAATTAAACATGTTTTTTCTGCCGCTAACAATAAATTATTTAAGGGAAATGAGAATACAGTTTTTGATTACAAATTCAAACAAACGAAATCAGAATATAATCATTTTTCAGGTAAACCCGTGGAGAGTTGTCTTTCGCACGACGGGAGATATTTGTGGGTAACCTATTACCGAAGAGATTGGGATCCTAAGGCAGAATCGCCATCTGCCGTAGCAATTATTGATACAAAAAAGGATGAAATAGTACGTGTAATGCCAAGTGGCCCTCTTCCAAAAATGATTGCCTGTTCGGGCGACAATAAATACATTGCCGTAACACATTGGGGAGACAATACAGTTGGATTGATCGATGTTTCAAGTAATGATCCAATGGAATTTAAATACGTTTCACATATTGTAGTAGATAATCGCTTAAGCATGAATTTTTCTTCAGGTTCAGATCGCGATACTGATTGCGGAAATTGTTTGCGAGGAACCGTTTTCACTCCAGACAATAAAAAAATTCTAATTGCTAAAATGTCCGGAAATGGAATTGCGGTAATTGAAGTTGCAACTCGCAAATACCTTGGGACAATTGTGGGTGCATCTGCTAACTTAAGGCATTTGATTATTAATCAAGGGTATTTAATGATGAGCTCAAACCGATACGGGGTTGTACAACGAGCAAAATTAGAGGACATTTTTTCGCAAAATTTTGATGAAAAAAATGAAATTACATTTGACAAATGGGAAACGGTAAATGTTGGGCCTGGAGCACGTACAATCGATATTACAAGAGATGGAAAATATATTTTTGCTTGTGTGAATGACGCATGTAAAGTATCCGTTATCGATGCCTTAACCATGAAAAAAATAACGGAAGTTGATGCCGCTAAGTTTCCTGTTGGGATGTCTTTATCACCTGATGGAAAACAACTTGTTACTACATCACAAGGAAAAAGCTCTTCTCCAGGGTCGGGTAATACCGTAATGGTATTTGATGTAATCTATGAGAAGCCATAAGATTAGAGCTTTTGATATTAAGTAAAAATTTAGAAACAGATTTTAATTCTTTTTTAAAGATTTTTTACACCAAATCTACGAGTAGAATTCCTTAACTTTGCGCACGAATTAAGTTATGGAAAATCAGAAAAAACTACAGATTTACAACAGTTTAAACGGCAAAAAAGAACTCTTCGAGCCATTATTTGAAAATCATGTGGGAATGTACGTTTGTGGCCCTACATTGTATAGCGAGCCGCACATGGGTAATATGCGAACATTTATCAATTTCGACCTAATTTATCGCTATTTCCTTCATCTAGGTTATAAAGTAAAATACGTTAGAAATATAACAGATGCTGGTCATATTACGAATAGCGCCGGACAAGAGGAAGACAGTATAGGAAAAGCAGCACGCTTGGAACAACTGCAGTCACTCGAAATTGTGTACAAATACAATGTGAAATTTCAAGAATTACAGCGCATTTATAATTTATTACCACCAAGTATTGAACCTACCGCTACAGGTCATATTCAAGAGCAAATTGAGATCATAGAAAAAATCATAGAAAACGGTTACGGATACGCAGTAAATGGTTCAGTTTATTTTGACACCAAGAAATACATGGGGGATTTCAATTATGGTATTCTCAGTGGTAGAAAAGTTGATGAGTTAGAAAATGAAACACGATCACTAAACGCCCAAGATGAAAAGCGCTTTTTTGCTGATTTTGCTCTGTGGAAAAAGGCAAATCCTGAGGATATGCAAATTTGGCGTTCACCTTGGGGTGATGGAAATCCAGGCTGGCATATTGAATGTACTGCTATGAGCACCAAGTATTTAGGAAAACATTTTGACATTCATGGCGGGGGAATGGATTTGAAATTTCCGCATCACGAAGACGAGATTGCCCAAAGCTGTGGGTCATTTGGGTGTAATCCTGCTAAATATTGGATGCATGCAAATATGCTGAATGTCAATGGCCAGAAAATGAGTAAATCATTTGGAAATTATTTTCTGCCCAAAGAGATTATTGATGGGACAACCACCCTTTTCAAAAAAGCATATCCAGCGAATGTCCTTCGATTTTTTATGATGCAAGCGCACTATAGAAGCACATTAGATTTTACGGAAACAGCTCTAGATGCAGCTGAAAAAGGATTTAGTCGATTGAGTGATGCAATAAAATTGTTGGATAAAATACCGGTTTCAGATAAATCTTCCTTTGATATTAACGCATTGGCAAAGAGCTTTTACGAAGCAATGAATGATGATTTCAATGCGCCTATTCTTGTTGCCAACTTGTTTGAGGCTGTAAAATTTATCAATTTAATAAATGACGGTAAGGAAGCAATCTCCGCATGTGACAAAACAAAATTGGAAATAGAAATCAAAAGTTTCGTTCAGGATGTATTAGGTTTGGAATTGAGTAGTGGTTCGTCTGATTCAAAATTAAATCCGGTTATGGACTTGGTAATTGACTTGCGTCAACAAGCACGACAAAATAAAGACTGGACAACCTCGGATAAAATTCGCGATGGTCTTGCCGCTGCCGGTATCATTATTAAAGATGGCAAAGACGGTACAACGTGGAATTAATAATATGACTAAATACTGAGTATAACGTGCTAATAACTCGAAATTTACAACTTTTTGGGGTTGGCCTAAAGTCATACTTTCGCGCATTCTTTTTTATCATTCGCTACGGATTCTTTTTGTATTTGGTGATTCCGTTTGTACTACTATTTATTATCTACAGATATGGATATATGCTTCAGAACAATGTTTTTGAGTCAAAATTAGATTCAATAAATAGTCTTGTTTGGTATTTAATATATGGACTAGTTGAAGTTACTATTGGAATGGTATTAATGTATTTTGCAAAATACATGGTGGTAGCAATTCTCTCGCCTTTATTAGCCCATATTTCAGAAAAAACAGAACGTATACTGACAAAGGAAAAACAAAAATATACATGGAGTCAATTTAAAGAGGATGTTATCAGAGCAATTAAATTAATGATCCGAAATTTGATGTGGTATTACATTTACTTTGTTTCTATTCAACTTATCGCATATATCTTTTGGGAAAAACCCAGTGAAAGTCCTTTGCAATGGTTAATTGTTTTGATTGCTTCCTATTATTATGGATTTAGTTTTTTAGATTATGTAAACGAGCGGCGTAGGAGAAATGTAAGTGAAAGTATTGTTTTCATTCGTAGGCATAGTGGGTTAACCATTTCTATCGGATTAATTTATTATTTGATGATCTTTGTACCGGTTGATCTTCGGATTTTTTTCGAATATACCTTAACTTTAGAAAACACCTTTGAATTAATTCGTCAATTATTTTGGTGGGTATTAGCAGCTTCAGCGCCCATTTTTGGGATTGTTTCGGCAACATTAGCCATGTACGAAATTGATAAACCGGTATTCAAAAAAGAAGTTGAACATACAGTTGAAGAAAGTAATTTATGAGATTAAATTTTACTACTAATATTGCCCCAATTTTTACTAGTATCAAGCTGTTTAGTGCCTTCGTTTGCTTATTTTTTTCGATCAATTTCATAGCGGCTCAAAAAATAAACGACGCTGAATACAAGTACTTTATCCAAAAACAAGTTAAAAACCCAACTCTTCAAGCTGAACTCCAAAAAATTCATGAGTATATAATTCTTGGAAAATATGATAAGTCCTTAGAGTTGATAAAAAAACACAGAAATAGAAAAGATATTTCGCCTGCTATACGAACCTATTTATCAAACATTGAATATGTTAAGGGGAATTATTCTGTTTCGGCTCAACTATGTGATTCCGTTTTAGAAGACTCTAAAAACAATTCAAATACTTCCTATTTTATAAGAGCGTTATATTATAAAGCAAAGGCGGTGTCAGCACTTGGTGATAACAAACTTGCTACGGAATTGGCGAACAAAGCACTATTAATTTCAGAAAAAATAAATGATAAATACATGCTTGCCTCTGGGTACTATTACAAAGGCGTATTTTATTCAGAAACAGGTAAATTTAATGAATCAATAGCTAGTTTAATCAAATCAAAGGCAATTTGCGAACAAATAGGGGATAAAATAAATTTAGCGGCAACTCAGTCTTTTTTGGGATTATCCTACTCCCATAATGGGAAATATGCCGAGGCCATTGACTTTATCAATGAGAGTATCATTATCCGTTTAGAAATTGGAGATAAGCGCGGTTTAGCAAATTCATACCTCAACATGAATAAGGTTTATACGGAACTTGATGACAAGGAGAAAAGGCTAGAATATGAAAATAAAAGTTTGGCAATTTGTCAAGAAATAAATGACCAACAATGCATTAGCGGTCGACTTACAAATATTGGAGATATCTATTTTCTTGAAGGAGAT
>Ga0315908_10001039_pt1 | contig 21431 bp, 17 predicted proteins | sample LakEriMetagenome_12_FD_203520 | JGI IMG/M metagenome (GOLD analysis project Ga0315908, IMG submission 203520) | Freshwater fungal communities from buoy surface, Lake Erie, Ohio, United States - Buoy 4 MA124 | ecosystem: Environmental > Aquatic > Freshwater > Lake > Lake biofilm | place: USA...
GGCTGCAGTTTTTGGCTCACGGGAGGAGATGGCCCCCTGCTGAAACCATTGCTGCAGCAGCTGCTAGTCAGTGCCATGCCGCTGCAGCTGGCTCCAGACCTGGCCCTTGAGGCCTTGGCTGCACTCAGGCCAGGCCCAGATCGCTGAGGATGTCGTCAGCCATGGTTTCGGACTTCACCTTTGTGTAGATCTTTTCGATCTTTCCTTCTGCATCCACCACAAAGGTGTGGCGCATCATGCCCATGTATTCCTTGCCCATGAATTTCTTCAGCCCATAGCTCCCATAGGCCGCGGCCACTGCGCAGGGCTCGGCGTCGCTTAGCAAGGTGAAGGGAAGGTCATATTTGGCGATAAATTTGGCGTGGCTGCTGGCGCCGTCTTTGCTGATGCCGAGCACGGTGATGGCTTGCTTTTCGAATGCGCCCCACTGGTCGCGGAAATTGCAGGCTTCTTTGGTACAGCCGGGGGTGTCGTCCTTGGGATAGAAGTAGATCACCACCCGTTGGCCCTTGAACTGGGAAAGCTTCACCGCCGTTCCGTCTTGGTCTGGCAAGGTGAAATCAGGGGCGGGCTCGCCGATCTGCAAGGTCATTGAACGTCCAACCGAAATCACGAGTGAGCCTAGGCAGCAGCTTGGATCTGCCGCAGCGCCCAGCCCCCCAGCTATGGCTGCGCTATCTGGAGGGGGGCGACCTCGGTTGTTTATCTACTGATGAATGGAGTTGGGGCTTGGGCCTGCCTGAGCTGCAGCGAAGTCGCTACTTCCAGAGCCGGGCTCTGCTCCGGCAGCAGCTGGCTGATGTGTTGGGCTGCGCTGGTGCCGCGGTGCCTCTCCATAGTCCGCCCGGCCAACCACCACTGTTAGGTAATGGTCTGGGATGGGTCAGCCTCAGCCATAGCGGCGCTGGCTTGCTGATTGGCTACTCCGGCTCTGCCATCGGAGTAGACCTCGAATCCACTGCTCGACCTATTGAGCCAGCTGGATTGCTGCGGCGGTTTTATCCAGAGCCTGAACAGGCGCAGTTGCGGGATTTGACTGGGGAGGAGCTACGGCGAGCGGTGCTCAACAGCTGGGTGTTGAAGGAAGCGGCCATCAAGTGGCGCCATCGCACCCTTGCAGCAGAACTGGCTCAGTGGTGTTACGACCACACCAGCGGTAGCTTGCTAAATCTCAGTGATGGGGCCAAGCCGGATCACAGCAGCGCTCTGCAGCAGGATTGGCGTTGGGCGGCGGTTGGTGAGGGTTGTGCAGGTTTGATGTTGGGGTCGCCAGGACAGGCTGAAAAATTGATGGGACAGCAGGGGAGATGATTGTTCTGAAAACGCAGTGTTACCACTGAAATCCAGTGCAAATCTTTCGGTTTTGTGTCGATGCGCCCCGCTGACTTGCATCTTTGGTGACATGCGGCACGGCGTGGCTAACTTCGGATCGAACTGATTCCACGCCTCTCGTGATCAAGCGTTTGCTGGCCGGCCTTTTTGTGGGTACGGCCCTCTCGGCGGTGGCTATGCCAGCGTCCGCCGCAGTCGACAACAATCTTCCCGTTCGTTGGAACACCGGCGGCGCCGTGTGGTCTACCAACCAGGATGCCTTCAATACATTTCTGCAGTCTGGTGAAGTCACCGATCGCGGCCTGGAAGGGGGCCTGAACCGCTCCGGCTGGACTGCTGCCGAGGTGCGTGAGGGCATGAACAAGTCCTACAACGTGGACTTGGTTGGCGTCTCCCGCTTCCTCTACTCGGATGCAGGTGTGAAGTTCCTCAAGAACCAAACCACCAGCTACTTCCCCTACTGGAGCATGAACACCTTCGCGGTGCAGGCTCTGCGCTCGGCGATCATGGCCGATGCCCGTGACGGCCAGATCTCCTCGGCCGGCATCATGAATGCCCTGCCTACCGACATGCGCCTAGCCGACTTCTGCAACACCTACACCGGTGCCCAGAACGTCTGTGCTGAAGGTCGTTGCCAAGGTGACGCCCAGTGCACCTCCCTGCTCTCCTGGTACGTGTTCCTGCCGGCCTGCATCCAGGCCAACCAGATGGCTGATCCCGTGGCTGAAGTGCGCACAATGGCCCCAGCCCCAGCCCCAGTTCAGCAGGTGCAACCTGAGGCTATCCGCGGCCTCTGGTGAGCCTGGCCTTGGTGTTCGGCTCTCGTTAGGCGATTCGCCACCTCAGCTGCCCCGGCTTTCGCCGGGGCTTTTTTATGGGTTTAGGGGCGTTTGCAGTGCGTCTGCACGCCTTGCCCTTATCAAGGTGTGCGCAAGGGCCTGGGGCATGGGCTGGCCCAGCAGACGGCTGAATGCTTCTCGCAGGCTTTGCACGGCATCACTGGCTAGGGGCTTGCCCCGGAGTGCGGCCATCGCTTCGAGATAGGAGCTGGCCGGGGCCAGCCAGCGTTCGATCAGCTCGGCAGTCAGCACGAGTTGGAGTGATTCCTGCCACTGCTCCTGTTGCACTTGCCATCCCGCGGCGATCAAGCTGCGTTGGCTGATTAGGCCGGTGCTCTGGGCCTGGATCAGTCGCTGCCCCTCCAGGTGAGTTAGCTCCTCCAGCAAGGTTTGCAGGGAGGTTTCTGCCGTGCCAAGCAGGGCCCGCAGGCCTGCTGCTGGACCGAGTTGGGGAGTGCTGAACAGCAGGCGCCATTGGCCGTTTTGGCCCAGCAGCGCGCCAGCCTGGCTGATCCAGGCCTCGATTTGTTCGGCGCTGAGGCCCTGCCAGGGTTGACGCGCTATCACCCAGTCGAAGCGGGCTCCGGAGTCAAGGGCGAGTTGTGGTTCGAGCTGGGAGTTAAGGGCGGCAGGGGTCTGGGGAGGTACCAGCAGCAGCTGGGGTTGGCGCAGGCTGTCGAGCACCTTCAGCTGGGCTTGCAGCCGCTCCCGGTCGGAGGCCTGGGCCACGGTGATCACTACCCCTCCCTCGGGCGTAGCGGCCAGGGGATCAAGGGCCCACAGCAACGACCTCGCTTCCAGCACCAGCACCCGCGCTTGGCGTTGCCAGATCACGCCTGCCCAGAAGCGATGTCTCAGGGTGTCGAGTCGTTCTCCCTCGGCGACAGCTTGCCGCTGCAGCCAGCGCTCCAGCTGGGGATCTTCCGGACTGCTGCTAAGCACGTCGCCCTGATCCGCCGCCATCTCAGCGGCAGCCGCCAGCTGGGCGGCCCGTCGCTGTTGCAGGCGCTCGCGCCTCTGGCCCTCCCAGCCCAGGCTGCCCGGTTGCCAGAAAATCTCACCTTGAAGTGCGCCAGGCAAATACTGCTGGGCTACCCAGTGCTCGGCGTAGGCATGGGGGTAGCGGTAGCCCACCCCATCGCCAAAAGCCTGGCCATCACGGTTGGCGTCCCGCAGGTGGGCGGGCACCTGTTGGCGGTTGGCGCTGCGCACGCTTTTTAGGGCATCGAAGAAACCGAGCAAGCTGTTGCTCTTCTCCGCTCCCGCCAAATAGAGAGCTGCCTGGGCCAGCGGGTAAAGCCCCTCTGGCAATCCCACTCGCTCGAAGCTGGCCGCGCAGGCTTCCACCACCACCACGGCTTGGGGATCGGCTAGGCCGATGTCTTCTCCGGCAGCGATCAACATGCGCCGGAAGATAAAGCGCGGGTTTTCGCCCGCCTCCACCATGCGGGCCAACCAGAAAAGGGCCGCATCTGGATCGGAACCGCGCAACGATTTGATGAAGGCGCTGATTGTGTCGAAGTGGGCATCCCCCTGCTTGTCGTAGAGCACCGCGCGCTGCTGAATCGACTCCTCGGCGATGGTCAGATCGATCCTGATGGAGCCATCAGCACCGGGAGGAGTGGTCTCCACCGCCAGCTCCAGGGCATTCAGCAAGCTGCGGGCATCGCCGCCGGCCACATCAACCAGGTGGTCGGCCGCTGCTGCGGCTAAGTCAATCGAGCGTTCGCCATAGCCCACTGCCGGATCCCGCAGGGCCCGTTCCAGCAGTTGGCGCAGGTGTGCTGGCTCAAGCGGTTGCAGGCGAAACAACCGCGAACGGCTTACCAGGGCTTTGTTCACCTCGAAAAAGGGGTTTTCGGTGGTGGCTCCGATCAGATTCACCGTGCCGTTTTCTACCCAGGGCAGCAGGGCGTCTTGTTGTGCACTGTTGAAACGGTGCACCTCGTCGATGAACAGGGTGGTGCGCAGGCCATGGTGCGCCAGGCGTTGCTGGGCCGCGTCCACCTCGGCCCGCAGATCTTTGACGCCGGCAAGTACGGCATTGAGGCTGCTGAAGTGGGCCCTTGTGCTGCCAGCAATGATCCGGGCCAGGGTGGTTTTGCCCACCCCCGGCGGGCCGTGCAGGATCAGGTTGCCGACTCGATCTGCGGCGATGGCGCGGCGTAGCAGGCGCCCTACGCCGAGGATCGACTCCTGACCCACGAAGTCATCAAGGTTGCGGGGCCGCAGCCGGTCGGCCAGGGGTGCGACCCGGGCCAGGGTTATGTCGCGTTGATGGCTGAACAGGTCGCTCACGAGGTCGCCGCAGCGCCGTTCTGAGTCCATCATCGGGCCGCCGGCGATACGCTCCGGCCACGCGGCGCGCCCGTTCCACCATCACACCATGCACCGCCCAGTTGTTTCCCCCTTTTTGATTCTCACGGCGATGGCCTCTGCCCTGGTTGTGGGGTGTCAGCAGGGCCGCCAGCCAGCCCCGCGGCTGCCTGTGGTGCAGAGCCAGCGCCTGGAAACTGCCGAATTTCAGGCCAGTTTTGACACCGTGAGCACCCTGGAGGCAGAGGAGGAGGTGGATCTGGCGGCCCAGGCGGGGGGCCGCATTCAGCGATTGTTGGTGCGCCAGGGAGATCGGGTGCGCCAGGGCCAGCTGCTGCTGGTGCTCGACCAGGCCCAGCTCAGGGCTGAGGTGGCCAGCCTGCGCGCTCAGATGCAGACCAACCGCCTCAATTACCAGCGCTATCAGGATCTGGCCCGTCAAGGTGCTGCCAGTGCCCTGCAGCGGGATGAATTTCGCCAGGCCTACATCGCTGCCCGCGAAGCCTTGGTGGCCCGGGAAGCCGATCTCGCCTTCAAGGATCTGCGGGCGCCGATCAGCGGCACGGTGGCCGATTTGCGAGTCAAGCAGGGCGATGTGATTGCCGCGGGCGTGCCGATTACCCGCTTGATCCGCAACGACAATCTCCTGGCTCGCATCGACGTACCCGCCACCTATGCCGATCGTGTTCGGCCTGGCCAGCGGGTGCTGCTGCTGGCCGCCTCCAGCTCCCAGCCCCTGGCGGAGGGCCCGGTGATCTCGGTGGATCCGGGGGTGAGCGCCCCAACTCAGACGCTGCTGGTAAAGGCGTCATTTGCTAACCCGCGGGGCAGCCTGCGCAACGGCCAGCGCAGTCGCACGCGCTTGGTGCTGGATCGGCGCCAGGAGTTGGCCGTTCCCTTCACAGCGGTGACCCGGTTGGCAGGACAGCCATTTATTTATTTGGTGGGCAGCTTGGCTGAGCTGGAGCGGCGGCCGGGCAAGGCCCCCATCGCCGAGCTGCGCCGGTTGCCGAGCGGCACCCTGTTTGCCCTGCAAACTCCAGTGCAGATAGGGGATCTGCAGGGAACTCTCTATCCACTGCAGCGGGGGGGGCAGGGTGTTGCTCAGGAAGGTGATCGGCTGATCACCGCTGGCCTGCTTAACCTGCGCCATGGTGCTCCGGTGCAGCTTGCGAGCCAGGCCAAAAAAGCAGGCATCCGGTAACTTGCCCTTGGATGCTCAGTGGATGTGAACAGAGCGGTTGCGGCCTCCTCTCTTATTAGCCTGCTGTGCGCAGGTGGGTGTGCGACCAAACAGGCCTCCCGGCCGCCGCTGGTAGTGCAGTTCGAAACCATCGGCGAGGCTGATTTCAGCCCCTCGATTGAGGTGATCAGCCAGCTCAGCTCCACCAGTGATGTGGCACTGCGCCCCGAGGTTGATGGGCGGGTGGTGAAGATTCTGGCGACCCAGGGCCAGCGGGTGAAGGCGGGCCAGCCGATCTTGGTGCTCGACAACGTGCAGCAATCGGCAAACCTGGATGCCAGCAAGGCCGAGGCCCGGAAGAATCTGGTTAACGCGGAGCGCTACATCTTTTTGAACGAGCAGGGAGCGGTATCCACCAAGGATCGCGACTTTTACGTGACCCAGGCGATTCAAAGCCGCGACCAAGTGCGCGCCAATGCGGCCACCTTGGGCTACAAATTCGTGACGGCACCGATCAGTGGCGAAATTGGCGATCTCGATACGGTGAAGTTGGGTGATTACGTGCGCCAGGGACAGGCGATCACCGGCATTGTCGACAACTCAAGTCTTTGGACCCTGATGGATGTGCCCGCCACCCGCTCATCGCGGGTGGCGCTTGGCCAGACCGTGCAGCTGGTGACCCAGGGCAACCCGCCTCTATCTGCGACGGGGAAGGTGGTGTTTATTTCCCCTTACTACGGAGTGAGCGGTAGTAGTTCTTCGCCAAACACGGTGCTGGTCAAGGCCTCCTTCCCCAACGCAAACGGCCAGCTCAAAACAGGTCAGTACGTGCGCAATCTGATTGTCACCGGCAACACCCGCCAGCTTTCCGTGCCGGTGCAGGCAGTGATGATGCAGGCCCAACAACCTTTTGTTTATCGAGTGCTGCAACTTAGCCAGGTGCTCGCCAAGATTCGCGCCTCCACCCAAATTCCTGAGGCGCAGAAGCAGAAGCTTGAGGCCCTGCCGCCAACTACTCCGATCGTGGTGCAGACCCCAGTGCAGCTTGGGGAGCTGGAGGGCAATCGCTACCCGCTGGTCTCCGGCCTGCAGAGAGGGGAAAGGGTGATCGTTTCAAATACGGCGCTGTTGCGTACCGGTATGCCAGTGAAACTCTCGAGCGGAAGCAACTGAGAAAGATATGTCACTCTCCGATAATTTCATCAAGCGGCCTGTCCTTACGACCGTATGTAGCATCCTGATCGTGCTGCTGGGAATCATTGCGATCCCCAGTCTGCCAATTGAAAACCTGCCGAATATTGCGCCACCGCTTATTCAGGTAACCTCTAATTACGGCGGGGCTAATTCCATAGTTACTGAGCAGGCCGTTACTAATCCGATCGAGCAGCAGATCAACGGTGTGCCGGGCGCGGCCTACATCTCATCGACCAGCTCAAATACCGGTCAGAGCATCATTCAGGTTTATTTTGACGAAGGCACGGATATCAATATTAATCAGGTAAACGTTCAAAACCGCGTTTCCCTGGCCATGCCTCAGTTGCCCCAGCAGGTCTCGGCAACGGGGGTGTCGGTGATGCAGAGCACCCCATCGATTCTGCTTGCCTATCAGGTCACGTCTAGCCAGGGTCAATTTGATGCTTCCTATATCAACGGCTTGATTTATGAGCAGCTCTATTACCAACTTGAGCGGGTCCCCGGAGTCGCTCAAGTCAATCTGCTGGGAGGTAGTAACCCTGCCTTCTGGCTGTTTGTTGATCCAAGCAAGCTCAGTGCCAACCAGCTGACTGCCGACCAGATCGTCAGTGCGGTCAAGAGTCAAAACAGCATCGCTATTGGTGGCCTGATTGGTGGTCCGCCAGCGGGAGGAGATCAGCTGTTCGCCTACCCGATCCTAGTGGCTGACAACGGCAACTTGATGTCGGTAGATCAGCTCAATGACCTAATAGTTGGTAAGTCACCCCAGGGAAATTTGCTGCGCCTCCGCGATGTAGGCCAGGCTACTTACGGGTTTAATACCTTTGCTCAGCAGGCAGTGAGTTTTGACGGGTTTCCGTCTATCACCGTAGCGGTATTCCAAACTCCAGAGAGCAATGCTCTAGATGTATCCGAGGCTGTGGTGGCCGTGATGAATCAATTTGCCCAGTCAGCTCCGCCTGGGATCGCGGTTAAAGAGATTTATAATATCGGTCAGTTTATTGAGTCTGCGGTTGAAGGGGTAACTGATGCCCTTGGCCTGGCAATTGTGCTGGTGCTAGTGATTCTGTTTCTGTTTCTGCAGAACTGGCGCGCCACGGTGGTGCCCAGTCTGGCGATCCCGATCTCACTTATAGGCACTTTTGCCTTCATCAAGGCTTTTGGATTTTCCATAAACCAGCTCACCTTGCTTGGCTTGGTGCTTGCTACTGGCCTGGTGGTTGACGACGCGATCGTTGTGATCGAGGCGGTTTCTAAAAATCTTGAGAGTGGCATGAGTCCACGCAAGGCGGCGATGGCCTGTATGGGTGAGCTAACTGGTGCTCTAATCGCTACATCGCTTGTGCTGATGGCGGTATTTGTGCCAGTCGCTTTCTACCCGGGCGGTATTGGCATCATCTACAAGCAATTTGCACTCACGATTGCCTTCTCCATAGCGATTTCCACCTTCAATGCTCTCACCTTTTCGCCAATGATGTCGGCGTTGATGCTCAGGTCTGAACAGGCCCCTAAGCCCCAAGGTTGGGGCTGGACTGCTGGTGGCGTGCTTGTGGGACTGGCGTTTGGCAGATTCAGCGCCGCTTCCTTTGGGGTAGGCGCTTACGTCTTTGGCATTTTGGTGTTCGGGTTGGCGGGCAGCCGGCTTGCCTCAATTTTTGAGCAATTCAATCGGTTTTTTGCTTGGTTGCAGAGCAGTTATGCCCGTTTACTTGAGGTGCTGATCCGCCGCTGCAAATACGTTGTTGCGGGCCTCGCTGGCGGCATTGTGCTCACAGCGCTTGCTTTCTCGGCCCTGCCCTCGGCTTTCATCCCTGAGGAAGACCAAGGATATGGGGTGGGAATTTTCCAGTTGCAAAACGGAGCCTCCCTCAGTCTCACCCAGCAGACTGGCCTGGAGATTGCCAAGGTGCTCAAGGAGGAGCTTGACATCACGGCGGCTTCGGTAGTTAGCGGCTACGGCTTCAACGGCTCCAGCCCAGATCAGGGTGTGTTCTTCTTCGGCCTTAAGCCCCTTGAAGAGCGTAGTGGTGCCGATCAGAAAGCACCGGCAATTGTGGAGCGACTCAATGCCAAGCTTTCTAAAATTAGCAGTGGTCTAGTTGTGGCAGCCCAGCCACCCGCGATTCCTGGCTTCTCGGCCCAGGGGGGCTTCTACTTTCAGTTCAACGACTTAAGTAATGGCGCCTACAGCTTTAACCAACTCGACGACTTAGCTCAAAAGCTTGTGGCAGCTGGAACAGCATCCGACCAGTTTTCAAGCCTTTACACTCAGTTTATCCCCAGCGCCCCTGCATTTGGTCTCAAAATTGATCGCTCGATTATGGGCGCTCTGAACATCGATTTCCAGCAGGCAATGCAGACGATTGCCGTGCTTGCAGGCGGCAACTACTCGGGCTTGACCTATGAAAATGGCCAGGTGCGCAACATCTATGTGCAGTCAGAGGCATCCGGCCGCAGCACCCTTGAGGATGTGCTCAGTTATTACGTGCGCAATCGTGACAACAAACTAGTGCAGGTCAGTGAGTTTGCCTCGTCGGACCTCACCAGTGCCCCTCCGGTGATTAGTCACTACAACCTTTACCGCACTATTTTGGTACAGGGCGCGGAGGCAGTTGGCAAGAGCTCTGGCCAGGCTTTGACGGCTATTAAGCAGATCTTTAAGCGGCTTGATTTCAATAATATTGGCTATGCATTCACTGGCCTGGCTTCCCTGCAGCTTTCTGCTGGTAACGCCAGTGTGCTGGTATTTGGCCTTGGTATTTTAATTGTTTACCTGGTGCTTTCGGCCCAGTACGAGAGCTATGTCACCCCAGTCATTATTTTGATGACAGTCCCCTTGGCCATGCTTGGAGCACTGGTGTTCTTGGCCCTCCGCTCCATAGATCTAAATATTTATGCCCAAGTAGGTCTGGTGACCTTGATTGGTTTGGCGGCCAAGAATGGCATCCTGATTGTGGAGGTGGCTGAGCAGCATTTGGAGGCGGGCATGACGGCGGTCGAGGCGGCGACCGCCGCCGCCGAATCACGGTTGCGGCCGATCTTGATGACCACCATTGCCTCCTTGGCTGGCTTTCTGCCCTTAGTGGTGGCCACCACCGCCGGGGCCAACAGCCAGCAGTCGTTGGGAACGGTGATCTTCGGTGGCCTGTTGGTGGCCACCGTGCTTTCCTTGGGAGTGGTCCCACCCATTTATGTGGCCATTAAGAACACGGAGGCCCGCTGGTCCGCTGAGCCTCGGCAGGAGTCGGCCGATTGATCAGTGTTGGCGGCTGATGTGGCCGTTATGCCAGCTCTGGTGCCAGGGCTTCACGGCCAGGGTCGTCTGCTGATCGGGCCGTTGTCAGGCTGAGTTCATGGATTATGCCTATTTCACAATTCTGAGCAGCAATTGCTTTGGTCCGCCGGAGGGGGGCGCCTGCTTGTGGGGCGACCGATCAAGGTGCTCCACATTGATCACAGCCTCGCCATGATCAGCGTATTCATTGTGATCCTTGCCAGTGCGATTAATACCCTCAATTGAGCCTCCCTATGGCCCCCGTACGAGTAGGGTTTACCTGTGGGTGGACGTCTTTGCTTGACCCTGTTAATCGCTGCTCTTAACTTGAGCTGGTTTTGAAGCCCATCGTGCGCCACCCAGTGCAGCCCTGGCATCATGCTTCCCTGGGGCCGATGCTGGCGTTTACGGCCCTTTTGGCCACCCTTGTCGGCTGCGTCAAACCGCCCCCGCCGCCGCCACAGTCCACCTTTTCTCTGACTAGTCCGACGCGCCAGACCTTTACCGATCAGGCCACCTACCAGAGCACGCTCGAATCGATCGCCAACGTGCCGCTGGCGGCGGAGATCGATGGCCGCATTGTGGCGATGCCGATGCGTGAAGGCCAACTGGTGCGCCCGGGTGATCCGCTGTTCCGGCTGGATCAGCTGCAGCAGCAGGCCAGCGTTGCAGCCGCCGCAGCCCAGGCCCGGGAAGATCGCCTTGAGGCGGAGCGCTACATTTTTCTTAATCAGCAGGGCGCCGCCTCCACCAAGCAGCGCGATGCCAAGGTGACGGCCGCGATCACCAGTGCCGAGCAGCTCAAGGCCAGCGCGGCCACTCTCGCCTACAAGGATGTGACGGCGCCGATCGTCGGCATGGTGGGCGACATCCAGCACAAGCTGGGTTCGGTGGTGCGCCAGGGCGAAACCATCACCAACATTGTCGACAACCGTCGCCTCTGGGTCCGGCTGGATGTGCCCGGTGAGCAGGCCTATCGCGTGCGTCTCGGCATGCCGGTGGAGCTGCAGGCCCCCGACAAGCCGGCGCTGAAGGCGATCGGCGCGGTGACGTTCATTGCCCCATCGCTCGATCGCCGCACCCAAACGCTGCTGGTGAAGGCCACCTTCGACAACCCAGATGGCGCCCTGCGCGATCAGCAGCGCGTGCAGGCCAGCCTGCGCTTCGGCCGTGAGCAGAAGCTGGCAATTCCCCAGGCCGCGGTGCTGCTGCAGGCAGGGCAAACGTTTGTGTTCCGGGCGGTGCGGCCCGCTGAAGCCCAGCGCCTGATCGGCGCAGCCATCAAACCGGCCCCCTCTGCAAATGAACTGGTGGCGGTGCAGACGCCGGTGACCCTAGGCAGCTTGCAGGGCGGGCGCTTCGCCGTAATCAAAGGTCTTAGTTCAAGCGATGCAGTGGTTCTGGGCAATCTTGCCCAGCTGCGCAGCGGCATGGTGATCCCGCGGCGATGAGTCTCTCCGACACCTTCATCCGCCGGCCGGTGCTCAGCACCGTGTGCAGCATCCTGATCCTGATGGCCGGGGTGATTGCGCTGCCGCTGCTGCCCATCGAGAACCTGCCGAATATCGCGCCGCCCACAATCCAGGTGACGGCCAACCTGCCCGGGGCCGATGCGCTCACTGTGGAAAGTGCCGTAACCGGCCCGCTCGAGGAGCAGATCAACGGCGCTCCGGGGATGGATTACATCAGCTCCAACAGCACCAGCCAGGGCGTCAGCCAGATCAATGTGGTGTTCAAGGCCGGCACCGATGCCGATATCGATCAGGTGAATGTGCTGAACCGGGTGCAGACCGCCTCGGCCCAGCTGCCTGAGCAGGTGAACTCCCAGGGAGTGACGGTGCAGCAGACGGCCACCAGCTATCTGCTGGTGTACAACCTCACCTCCACAGAAGGGCAGTTCAGCCGCGAATACCTCAACGGCCTTTATCAGCTCAACCTTGCCTATCCGCTCAGTCGGGCAGAGGGTGTGGGCCAGGTGACGGTGTTCGGCGCCAGTGACCCCGCCTATAAACTTTGGGTGGATCCGGCCAGGCTCAGCCGCTTCAACCTCACGATTCTGGATGTGGAGAACGCCCTGCGCTCCCAGAACCAGATCGTGGTGGGCGGCAGCATCGGCGGCCCGCCGGCATCTGCCAACAATCCCACCAACCTGCCGGTGCTGGTGCAGGGCAACCTGCGCACGGTGGAGGAGTTCGAAAACCTGGTGCTTACCCGCGGCCCCTCGGGCATGGTCAGCGACAGCGGCCCCGATGGCAGCCTGATCCGGCTCCGCGATGTGGGCCGGGCGGAGTACGCCTTTCAGAACTTCAACCAGGCGGCGATCAACCTCATCACTGGCCACCCCTGCGTGGGCTTTGGGGTGATCCAGCTGCCGGGCAGCAACGCGATCACCACAGCCGAAGCGGTGGACCAGGTGCTATCGCAATTCCGCAGCACCCTGCCGCCGGGCGTGAAGCTGGAGAAGGTGTTCGACCAGACCGATTTCATCAATGCCTCGATCTTTGGGGCGCTGGATGCGCTGCGCGATGCCGTGGTGCTGGTGTTATTGATCATCTTTCTGTTCCTGCAGGATTGGAAGGCCACGATGGTGCCGGCCCTGGCCCTGCCGATTGCCCTGCTGGGGGCAATGATTTTCGTCAAGGCGTTTGGCTTTTCGATCAACGAACTCACCCTGCTGGGGGTGATCCTGGCCACCGGCCTGGTGGTGGACGACGCCATCGTTGTGGTGGAGGCAGTTGAGGCCCGAATCGAGGCAGGCGATAAGCCCTTCGCTGCGGCCTCCAATGCGATGAAAGAGCTTACGGGCGCGATCCTCGCCACGGCGCTTGTGCTGCTGGCGGTGTTCATCCCGGTCACCTTCTTTCCCGGTGCCACCGGTGTGATCTACCGCCAGTTCGCGCTCACGATCGTGTTCTCGATCCTGGTGAGCACGTTCAATGCCATCAGCGGCAAGCCGCTGCAATCGGCCCTCCTACTGGGGGGCGGCAAGACCGATCCAAGCGGCCGCGCCTGGACGCTGATCGGCGGAGCCTTGGGTGCCGGCTATGGCTACCTCTTTGGCGGCTGGCTGTGGCTGCTGTTGTTCGGCGCCCTCGGCGCCGTGGTGGGCACCTATCTCAAGCCGATCTTCACGGGCTTCAACAGCCAGTTCGACCGCATGGCATCCGCTTATGGGCGGCTGCTGGAGCGCGCCATCCATGGTCGTCGTCTGCTGGTGAGCGCGGTGCTGGGGGGTGTGGTGCTCACCGGCCTGGCGTTCATCGCGATCCCGTCGGGCTTCGTGCCCACCGAAGATCAGGGCTACGGCCTGGGCATCATCCAGCTGCCACCCCAGGCTTCGCTGGAGCAGACGATGAAGGTGGCCGATCAGGCCCGCCAGATACTGGCGCAGGAACCGGAGATTGTGAGCGGCGAGTTGATCGGCGGCGCCGGCTTCAACGGCGGTGCTCTCAATCAGGGCCTGTTCTTCTTCGGGCTGAAGCCGATCGAGGAGCGCAGCTCTGCTGATCAATCAGCCCGGGCGGTGGTGCAGCGGCTCAACAAGCAGTTCCAGACCATTGAGGGCGCCAAGGTCATGGCACAGCAGCCAGCTGCGGTGCCGGGCTTCAGTGCCCAGGGCGGCCTGTCGTTCCAGTTCAACGACCTCAGCAATGGTGGCTACAGCCCCACAGATCTGCTGGGGATGGCCAATCAATTGATCGACAAAGCCAAGGCCACCGGCTTCTTCTACAACCTCTACACCCAGTTCGTCAGCGATGCCCCGGTGTGGCGAATCGAGCCCGACCGCGACCGTATGGCCTCGCTGCAGGTGGATTTCGGCACGGCGATGAAGGTCCTAGGGGCGGTTAACGGTGGGGCGTTCGTGAATCAAACCTACGAGAACGGTCAGTACCGCCAGGTGTATGTGCAGGCCGAGGGCAGCAGGCGCGAAACCATCGACAGCCTGAAGAATCTCTACGTTCCCGCAGCCGGTGGCGCCCAGATTCCCCTCGCCAATCTGGTGACGGTGCGGCTCGACAGTGCTCCGCCCATCATCAGCCACTTTGATCTCAACCGCACGGTGCTGATCCAGGGCTTCGAGGCGATCGGCAAGAGCACCGGCCAGGCAATCGATGCGCTCACGGCCACCTTCCAACGGCTGAACTTCACCAACATCGGCATGGACTGGTCGGCCCTGAGCCGCTCGGAAGTGGCGGCCGGTTCGCTGGCGGCGTTGGTATTCGCCCTGGGCCTGGTGGTGGTGTACCTAGTGCTCTCGGCCCAGTACGGCAGCTACATCGATCCGCTGGTGATCCTGATGACGGTTCCGCTGGCAATCCTGGGGGCACTTTTGTTCCTGGTGCTCAACAAGCAGGTGAACAATGTCTACGCCCAGGTGGGCCTGGTGACCTTGATCGGCCTGGCGGCCAAGAACGGAATCCTGATCGTGGACCTGGCCAACCAGCGCATGGAGGCGGGCCTGTCGGACGTGGAGGCGGCGACGGGGGCGGCCCAGTCGCGCCTGCGGCCGATTCTGATGACTGCCTCAGCTGCTCTTTCCGGCTTCTTCCCGCTGGTGGTGGCAAGCGGTGCTGGCGCCATGAGCCAGCGCTCGATCGGCTCGGTGATCTTCGGTGGGCTGCTGGTGGCAACGGTGATGAGCCTGTTCGTGGTGCCGGCCTTCTATGTTTTTATGAAACGGCTGGAGGCAAGCTGGTTCCCGGCCAGTGCCAGCAATCCCTCCATCCCCGCTTCCTGATGCCCCTGCCCCATCCACCCGGATACCAGCCGCCGCGCCAGGGTCAGGTTGATCGACGTCGGGTGCTGCTGGCCGCCGTGGTGTTGGCGGCTCTGGCGGCGCTGCTGCTCGTGCTGGGGCGCCGCGCCGCTGCCCATGCCGGTAATGCCCTGGCCCAACCTTCGCTGGAGCGGGCCCTGGTGGTGGTGCTGGTTGCGGCTGGTTGCGGCGCCTGGGGTGAAACGATGCGCCAGCTGGCAGGCATCTCCCGGGCCAGCGATTCGGAGGGCTGAGCTTTGCTGCGACGCTGTTTGGGCCCTGTGGCGGTGACGGCCCAGGCCATCGGCACGGTGGGGCTCACGCTCACGGCGGTGTTCAACATCCCCGAGGCGATGCGCACTGCCGGCTCCGCCACCTGGATCAGTTATGTCCTAGCCCTTGTGGTGGTGCTGCTGGTGGGCGAGACCCTGGTGCTATTTCGCCAGCTGCCCGGCAGCCCCAACGGCATTGCTGGCTATGTGAGCGCTGGGTTGGGCCCGCGCACAGGCGCGGTGGCCAGCTGGGCCATGCTGCTGGGCTATGGCGCCACGCTGCTGGGCTGTCTGGTGTTCTTTGGGTTCTTCCTCGAGCAGCTGGTCTTGCATCTGGGCCTGCAGGCGCCGCGGCTGCTGGCCTATTTGATCGGGGCTCTGGGCTGTTTGGAGCTGGCCCGCCGCGACGTGCAGCTCTCCACTCGAACGATGATGGTCACTGAGAGCCTCTCCGCCCTGATCATCCTCAGCCTCACTGTGGCCGTGGTAAAGCAGGGCTGGGGCGCCCCGGATCTGGCGGCCGTAAATCCTCTGAACGACACCGCTGCTCAAGTGCGCTCCGGATTGATGGTGGCTGTGCTCAGCTTCATCGGCTTTGAGAGCGCCGCAAACCTGGGCAGTGAGGCGCTCCAGCCGGAGCGGGCTATCCCGCGCAGCATTCGCACCGCCGTGCTGATCGCCGGCGGGCTGTTCGTGGTCTGGGGAGCATTCCTGCCGGAGGGTCTGGCCTGGCTGCCGGCGGCGGCCCGTCAGGGCCTCGATCCGCTCAGTGCCTTGGCCGATCGCCTGGGAATTCCCGGGGCGGGGCTGTGGATCAAGGTCGGCGCGCTGCTGTGTCTATTCGGTACCTGCATCGGGGTTCTTACCGCCATGGCCAGACTGCTGTTCGGCCTGGCCGAGCAGCAGCTGGTGCCGGCCCCTCTGGCCCGGGTGCATCCCCGCTTCCGCACCCCGTCTTGCGCCCTGCTCACGGCTGGTCTGCCCTTGGTGGCCGGAGGAGCGCTGGTGGTGCAGCGCAATCTCACCATCAACCAGATCTTCGGCCTGTTTGGTGGGTTCACCGTGCTCGGCTTTCTGCTGGTGTATGGCCTTGTGGCCATTTCCAGCCTGCGGGTGTACCTGCCGGGCAACACCCGCGCCCGGCAGCTGCTGGTGGGCGGCACCGCTCTGGCGGCCGTGAGCGCCATGGCGGTGACCTATCTATCTGGCACCGTGGGTCAGCAGAACGGCATGCTTATCGCGTTCGCGGGTCTGCTGCTGATCGGCGTGCTCAGGGTTTGGTTGGTGCTGCCGGCGGCACCTGATCGCCTCAGGTGATCACGGTGGGGCGATCCATCCCCGTGCGGGTCTTGATTTCGGCCAGTCCGTCGATTGCCGTGATCAGCTCGCCGAGGGCCATTTGGGCATCCTGGCTGAGGTTGCCGCTAGGGGGCACATAGCTCTCCAGATACACCCGCAGGGTGGCGCCCTGGGTGCCGGTGCCGGAGAGGCGCAGCACCACTCGGCTGCCATCTTCGAGCAGCAGACGCAGGCCTTGGCCGCTTGTGAGAGATCCGTCCACCGGATCGGTGTAAGCGAAGTCGTCGGCGGTAGCGATATTGCGGCCGGCGAAGCTTTGGCCCACCAGCGCGGGCTGCATCTCCTTGATGCGGTTGTAGAGGCCATGGGCGGCCTCGCTGGCGATGGCTTCGTAGTCGTGGCGCGAGTAGTAGTGCCGGCCGAAACGGCTCCAGTGCTCGGCCATGATCCTGCTCACTGGTGCCTGCTTCCTGGCCAGGATCTGCAGCCAGAAAAGCACCGCCCAGAGGCCATCTTTTTCGCGGATGTGGTTGCTGCCCGTGCCGAAACTTTCCTCACCGCAAAGGGTGATGCGCCCCGCATCGAGCAGGTTGCCGAAGAATTTCCAGCCCGTTGGCGTTTCGAAGCAGGCCAGACCAAGCTCCTTCGCCACCACATCGGTGGCGGCGCTGGTGGGCATCGAGCGAGCCACACCGGCTAGGCCATCGGCGTAGCCCGGGGCCAAGGTGGCGTTGGCGGTGAGTACCGCCAGACTGTCGCTTGGGTTCACGAAGCAGCGCGTTCCCAGCACCATGTTGCGGTCGCCGTCTCCATCGCAGGCGGCACCGAATTTGTAGGCATCGCTGCCCATCAGCAGCTCTGCCAGGTCGTGGGCGTAGGTGAGGTTGGGATCGGGGTGGCCACCGCCAAAATCTTCTAGGGGGATGCCATTGCGCACCGTGCCCGCGGGAGCGCCAAGCAATTCTTCGAAGATCCGGCTGGCGTAGGGGCCGGTCACCGCGTGCATGGCATCGAAGGCCATCGGAAAGTCGCCCCGCAATAGATCGCCGATCTGGTCGAAGTCGAACAGGCGCTGCATCAGCGCTACGTAGTCTTCGACGCCATCAATAACCTCAACCTGCAGGGCGCCAATGCTGCTGAGCCCTGGCGTTGAGAGGTCGGGATCGCTGCCGCCTTCGCAGATCCGATAGCCGCCTAGTTCCAAGGTGGCGGCGTAAATCGCGTCGGTGATCGATTCCGGCGTGGGGCCGCCGTTGGCGCCGTTGATCTTGACGCCGAAATCGCCATCGGGGCCGCCGGGGTTATGGCTGGCCGAGAGAATCACCCCGCCCACGGCGCCGTGTTGACGTATCAGGTGGGAGGCGGCTGGGGTGGAGAGGATGCCGCCGGTGGTGGTAATCAGCCGGGCCACGCCATGGGCGGCGGCCATGCGGGCGATCACGTTGATGGCTGCGAGGTTGCCGTAGCGACCGTCACCTCCCACTACCAAGGTGCCGCCGGCCACGCCTGGCAGCACCTGCAGGCTCGCTTCGATGAAGCTCTCCAGGTAGTGGGGGGTCTGGAACTGGCGACTGCTCTTGCGCAGACCGGAGGTGCCGGGCTTCTGGTCGCTGAAAGGCTGGGCCAGGGAAATCTGCCGAATGCTCACGGGATTACTGCTGGTCATCGGCCGAATCCACAGGGGCACTGGGGCACCAAATTAGCCTTGGCTTGTCACCTTTCCAGAACTGACTAGCTTCCAAGGGAAGGCAGTTGAATGGGGACAGGGGTGTTGGCCGAAAACAGGTTTGCCAGCGGGCACATTTGGAGAGTGGCTTGCTTAGCTGGCTTGGCGCTGACAGCCAGCTCCTTAGCGGCCACAGAAGCCGGCCGGGCGGCAGTGATGGGGGGAGCCCGCGCCCTTCCTTTGGCGGAGGCGGTGCAGCGCAGTCGGTTGGCAGCTGAAGCCGTGATCCAGCGACGCGGCAAGGAAACCTGCCTGCGCGGCAAGCTCACCAATGCCTTACTGGGCCTGTCTGCCAGCTGTGAAGTTGCCGCTCAGAAGGATGGTCTCTGTGCCCTGGCCGATCAGGCGGTGGTGCAGGTCGGCTGGTCGCTCGCTTTTATGGACAGCACTGCCCAGCAGGTGCTGAACCTGATCGAGAGCCAGCCGGGATCAGGATCAGGACCCAGGAATTAGGTTGAACCCACCTTTTTTCTCCTTGGGTTTGGTGTCGGTTTTGCTCGGGGCGACCGAGCGGGTCTGCTGTTTGCAGAAGGGGATCACGTCTTGGCCGGCTCGGTTGAGAGCTTCGCGCCTTTCAAAAGTGTTTGTGGTAGCTGGCTTTGCCCGTTCGAGGATTGTCCAGATGGCGTCCTTGCAGGTGGCGCCAAGGCGGGGGTGATCCATCAGCGGATCGGCCATGGTGCTTGCCTTGCCGCAGGCTTCAATTGTGTTGTCTCTTCCGCAGGCGAAGGTTTGGAGCTGGAGCTCGCGCAACAGGTCCATGGATGGGTACGGCGGGTCCTTGGGTGCTGCCTGTAGGGGGGCAGCCAGCAGGGCGATCAGGCCAAGGGCAAGTGCGGGATCAATCCGAGGCGCGGCCATGGTTCCACCGGGGTTGCTCCCATCATGGCGGTCCTGGCAGCTGGGCTAGCCCCTGACGCAGCGGTTGTTGCTGCTGGCTCCAGTGGGCAGCGATCGCGGGGCCCACAAGGGGTGCGGCGATCGCCAGAGCCCCCCGCAACCAACCCTGCTGCCGCAACTGCTCTCCCCGGGCGGCTTCGGCAGCCTGCAGGGTTTGCATATCTGTGATTTCGGGCCGCCGCTCCGCCTCAATTTGGACGGCCACCCCATCAAGGGCAGCGCCGCTGCAGCCACTGCTGAGCAGAGGTAACAACCGCATGGCGGCTACCCAGGCATCACGCAGGGCCATGTTGATGCCCTGGGCTCGCACCGGTCCCATCGGGTGGGCCGCATCGCCAAGCAGCAGCAGGCCCGGTTGGCACCAGCGCTCCGCTAGTCCCACCTGCACCGTCAGCCGGCTGGGCGCCCCCAATCCGCCGCGCCACTGCCGTAGCCAGGCCGCTAGCTGAGGTGGACTCAATGCTGCCATTCGCTCGATCCAGCCTTCTCTGCTGAGCTCGGGTGTGGCTTGAGACTTGCCGATAACCCAGCCCAGCTGCACGCCGCCGCTGGCGCTTTCGAAAGCGCTGAAAACCCCCTGGGGCCCCGCCAGGGTGGTGAAGGAGCCAGCTAAGGGCGAGGCCGCGGGACTGGCCAGTTGAAACCAGAGCAAGTCGATCGGGCTGGGGCTGCTCTGCAGCGCAAGCCCTGCCTTCTGGCGCACCAGGGAGCCCCGGCCATCGCAGCCGACGACAAGGTCGGCAGGTAGCTGACTGCCATCGCGCAGTTGCACCCCCGCCACCCGCTCCTGCTGCCACAGCAGGTCGACCACCGGTTGACCCCGCTCAATCGCAAAGGAGGGGTAGGTGCCGGCCAGTTTCAGCAGGGCCTCCAGCAGGGCCGGCTGGCTCACCAGGGTGCAGGGCCGGCTGGGATCACCGCCGAGGGGCTCGGTGGCGGTGAATAGCTCCTGGCCATTCACCACGAAGCGCCATTCCACCAGGGGCCGGTGGGGCAGGCCTGGAATCAGCTCGAGCAGCCCCATGGCCGCTAGGGCCTCTAGCCCTGAGGGCATCAGCGCTTCGCCGCGGAATTGACGCTCCAGGTTGGTGCCGGCCTCCACCAGGGTTACGGCCATACCGCCACGGGCCAGCAGTAGGGCCAAGCTGGCCCCCGCCGGTCCGGCACCCACCACCACCACCTTGGTGCGGTGGCTCAAGGGGCCACTCAAACGAAGGAGTTGTAGTTGCGAGTGCCGCCGCTCTCCGGGTCGACATGGCCCGTCAACTGGCTTTTCTTGCTGAGCAAATATTCCACCAGCTCCTGCTGAACGGCCAACAGTTCATTGGTGCAGCCGCGGAATGCTGCCCGGTGGCGTATTTCATCGTGCCGGGTGTGCAGGTCGCGCAGCATCAGCTGGATGGCATCCAGGGTGGCCGACGTGTTGCGGGAGGCCGGCGGGGCATTCAAGGCACGCTCCGTTCCACTGACCATGGCCACAGCATTGAGGTGAAGGCCAAGCGTAGGAGGGGGGCCGCCTGGATCACGGCTCCCGATCAGCAGTCGCCAAACAGGGTGCTGGACACCTGATGGAATGTTTCATAGGTGTCTTGGTGATCCAGCCCGCTCACCGCCAGGGAGACGGTCTGCTGGCGGGGGTTGCATTCCACCGCCAGGCTCACTGCCCTGGCGCCATGGTCGGCATGGAAAGCGGCGCTCTGGCCGTCAACGGCGTAGAGGGTTTCGGGGGCGTGGGTGAAGCCGAGCTGGTTGGCCAGCAGGCTGATGCCGGCGAGGGACTGGGCCAGGCTGCCGTCGCAGCGGATGGCTGTGGTGTAGACCACCGGCGCAGCGGGGGTGGTGTCCTCACCCGGCAACACCAGGGAGCTCGCCAACGACTTCATCAGGCTGCCGGTCTTCGCCAAGGTCTTCATCGACGTCGTAGGCCATCCGAACTGTTGGACTTTAGGTGCAGATCACTAGATATGGTGTTTGGGCTTGCCAGAGGTCCACATATGGTGGGTGGAGATGCCATCCCCCCCCTTTTTCCGACTCAGCTGGCTGGTGTCACTGATCAGCAGATCAGCGAGCCCAAGTTCCACTACGCAGGTGGCGGTGTCAGCGGCTCCGGCGTAGATCAGCAGTGAATCCTCCTGTTGGATGATGCCAGTGGGGAACACCACATTTGGCACAAATCCCAGACATTCATACTCCATCTCTGGTGCCAAGATCTGCTCTCCTGCGCTGAGAATCTTCGAGGGCTGATCGAGATCCAAAAGCAGCTTTCCAGCCCCATAGCTGCCGATGCCGCTTTCACCTTCGCCCTTATCGTTGCCGTGATAGATCACCAACCATCCTTCC
>Ga0315908_10001040_pt1 | contig 21425 bp, 17 predicted proteins | sample LakEriMetagenome_12_FD_203520 | JGI IMG/M metagenome (GOLD analysis project Ga0315908, IMG submission 203520) | Freshwater fungal communities from buoy surface, Lake Erie, Ohio, United States - Buoy 4 MA124 | ecosystem: Environmental > Aquatic > Freshwater > Lake > Lake biofilm | place: USA...
GGCGTCGTGCCGCGGTTCGCTTGGCGGGCCGCCGCCCGCTTGGAATCAACCCGGCCCTCCGGGCCTGGCATCCGCACAAGAAGCCCCGGGTGGTAACCCGGGGACACCGGGTATGAAAACCACCCCGCCGTCCATGCCGGATGACGGCACGCAATGTCCCGGTTCAAACCCGCATCGCATGGCACCCGGGAAGGCATGCGACCCGGAGTCCCCCGGCTCCCGCCGGGGGCTGTGCGATTGCAAGTGTACTGAACCAGCAGGGTGCGAGTCCCTGCCGGTGGCCGGCCTGGCTGCCGTAACCGATCGAAACTGCGTCCCCGTGAGGGGAGGTGGAGAGCATCAGGAGGTGAACGACTAGTCCGTAGGCTGACGAACTCGATTCGGCCTATCGTCGCGGCGAGCCTGCAGCCCAATGGCGAAGCCCAACTGACGCCGGCGTTGCCCTGCCTGAGTGGGTGGAACGCGCTCCAAGGAGTCGTTCCGGCGGTACGTCCGACTGTGGAAAACAGGCCAAGCAGTCGGAGCGACGGAGGGTGACTGGAGACGGAATGGTCGGAAGATTCGGTGCATGAAGCAATGAGACCTGCCGGACACCGGACAACTGTCCGGCAGGAGTCAGAGGAGCCATAGTAGCGATGAAGCCGGGTAACGCCGGTGGAGCGAAGGGCTCCAGGGAGATGGATGAGAGATGGACGAACGAACGGAAGACAGATCGGCGGCAGTGCCCAATCAAGATCGGGCTAAGCCAGTCGAAGAGATCCGTGCCCGCTGGGCATGGGTCGAACCGGCCGTCTGGACCACTCGCATGTTGACGGCACTCGAGGAAGGAGTGAAAGGAGGCGTATAAATGCCTACTTCGCGGACCGCGGGCTGTTCAGTCTGGTAGCTGCCCGTGCTGCGGCCGTTCAATCCTCGACCAGGTAACCATCAACCGGAGAGCCGTGTGCGGGAGATCCGCCAGCACGGTTCGGAGGGAGGGGGGCCCGAAACCAATCGGGCCTCCCTACCCCTATTTTTTTTTTTGTGGGAGCGCCAGGCCCGGAGGGCCGGGTTGTCTGCACGCGGGCGGCGGCCCGCCAAGCGAACTGCGGCACGAGGCCGCAGGTTCGCTTGAAACATCCTCCCCGGCTCCCGCCGGGGCTTTTTGTGGGAGCGCCAGGCCCGGAGGGCCGGGTTGTCTGCACGCGGGCGGAGGCCCGCCAAGCGAACTGCGGCACGAGGCCGCAGGTTCGCGTGAAACATCCTCCCCGGCTTCCGCCGGGGGCTTTTTGTGCCGTTCGCGCGTGTCAAGCTGGAAGCAAGACTGGGGACCGCGCAACATCAAAACTTGCGCTTCAGGCTTCCCGGCAGCGGCGCTGCCGTGGCCACAGATGCAACGACGCCGCTTCTCTGGCGGCCAGGGTATCGGACACGACTTCACAGCATGCCGGCTGGGCCGGTGACGCCGGCACGGGCCAGCGCGACAGCGTTGCTGACGGCGTTTCGCGAGAGGTGCGAGTTGCGCCCGTTTGAAAACCGCAGAAACCGCGCTGGCCGGAGACCATCCGCCGTCAGTTCGCCTTGGCCGCCGGCTCGGCGGCGTCGCCGGCCGGAATCTGGGCGAGGAGTTTCTGCACCTCGGCCGCGGGCACCAGCGCCATCCCCTGCCCCTGGGTCTTGCTCATCCGCACGATGCCGATTCCGACCAGCCTGCCGTCGAGCGCGAACATCGGGCAGCCGCGGACGACGTTCGTCGCCAGCACGAACGGCCGCGGCCGCTCGATCACCGCCGACACCTGCCCCGGCATCATCGCCGGGGCGCCATTGAACAGGTCCTCGAGCCGCGTCACAGAGACCGTGTAGTCGGCCATCTGCACCGTGCCGGCCGCGGCGAGGTCGACCGGATCGAAGGTCACGCCCTTGGCCTCCGGGGCGTCCGCCTTGGGCCGGAGGAACGCCAGGTCGAGATCCTCGTCCTTGAAGACGAGCGTCGCCGGGATCTCGGTGCCGTCGCCGAGGATGATCTCCAGTTCCTTGAGCGTGGCGGAGGCCTCGACCTTGATCGGGCCTGCCGGCGAGTTCGCCTCGCGGCCGTCGACGAGCCGCGACGGGTCGATGGCGCTCAGCGAGAGCGCGACGAGACCCTTGTCGTCGACGAGCGTGCCGTCGGCGCGGACCTTGTCCTCCCGCTCGGGCATCGTCAGGCCCGGACGGGCAGCGGCGGAAAGTCGGATCTGGGCCACGCCCGTCACCCTGACGATCGAATCCTTGTTGGCGGCGAATATCTTGCGGCCGAGGACGGGTATCGGCTCCTCGGCAAGGATCCGGTCAGCAAGCCCGGCGAGGCACAGGGCGGCGAGCGCGAAGGTGGTGTGACGGCTGGTGAGGGTCTTCATGAGGGGGCTGCGGTCGGGCATCCTGATTGTGAACTGGGGCGGGGGCCGCGATTCCGGGCAGCCCTGAAACCGCCATGTTTACCAGCGCGGCTCGACTTCCGCGAATCCGCTGCCCACGCCGCGGCGAATGAAAAACACGACGTGCTTCGGCTTCGTCTCACGGAACCCCTTGAGGAGCTTCTCGGCCTCCGCCACCGTGCGGACGACCTGGCCGTCGATGGAGACGACGATGTCGCCGGGGCCGATGCCGGCCAGGGCCGTCCAGCCGTTGGGCTGCACCGTGCTCACCCGCACGCCGGGTGCATTCACGGGCAGCTGCTCCGTGATCCGCTCGGCGAGAGGCAGTTCGCGGACCGTGAACTCGAACGTCTCGTCCTTGAAGGTGTCGAGGTCGCCGGTCGCGGCCGGGGTGGCCACGAGCGTGGCCTTGGCCGCCAAGGGCTCGGTCCCCCGCAGTCCGTCGAAGGCGATCTCGGTGCCCACGGCGTAGGGCCGGATGAGGTTTTCGAAGACCTCCGCGTCGGTCGGGCTGTTGGCGGGGATGACGCGGCCGTCGAGCTTGAGCAGCAGGTCGCCGACCCGGAGGCCGGCCTGGGCCGCCGGCGACTCGGGGACCACGTGCGTGACCCGCACGCCCTTCTTGCCGGCGATGCCGAGCGCCTCGGCGATCTCGCGGGTCAGGACCTGCGTCTGCACGCCCAGCCACGGGCGGACGGGCTTGCCAACCCGGTCGCTTTCAGAGGGCGGGCCGACCTTCGCCACGGTGACCATCTCCTCTGCGTCGCGGACGAACGTGACGAGCGTGGGCACCGGCTCTTGTGTCTTCTCGCTGATCGCCTTGACCGCCCGCACGAGGTCGGCCGTGCGGGCGATCGGCTCGGTGCCGAGCCGCGTGATGATGTCGCCGCCGCGGAGCGCGGGCTTCGCCTCGGCCGCGCCTCCCCCGTTGCGCACGCCGACCACGATCGCGCCGTCGGTGTTCGGCCGCTTCCGCTCCAGCGCCACGACCTTCGTGATGTCGCGGGCGGTGAGCCCCATGGGCTGCAGTTCCACCTCCTTGGGCAGCGAGGGCTCGCGGACGGCGGTGGTGATCCGCCACTCGCGGGGCGTGCCGTGGCGGCTGCCCTTCACGACGACGTCGGTGCCGACCGGCACCCCGAACACGAGCCGGTTGAACGCCGGCAGGTCCTCGGCGGACCGGGCCGCGGGGATGGCCGTGCCGTGGAACGCCGTGATCAGGTCGCCAGGCTCGATGCCGGCCTTCTCGGCCGGCCCGCCCGGCAGCACCGACCCCACCACCACGCCGGCGTCGGCGGCCAACGACTTCATCAGCGGTTGCACCCCCATGCCCACCCAGCTGCGGGCCACCCTGCCCGTGGCGATGATTTCCTCGGCCACGGCCTTGGCGATGTTCGCGGGGATCGCGCCGCCGAGGCTGCCGACGCCGATCTCGTTGACGCCCACGATCGCGCCGTCGAGGTTCACCAGCGGCCCGCCGGAGTTGCCCGGGAAGATGATCGCGTCGTGGCCGATCCAGCGGATCAGTTCCCCGACGCTCTCGCCCTCGATCTGCAGCGCGCCGCCCGGAGGAATGAGGGCCAGGTTCGAGACGATGCCCTGCGTGACGCTTTGTGAGAGACCGGCGGGGCTGCCCATCGCGAGCACGACGTCGCCGATCTGCAGCTTGTCGGAGTCGCCGAACGTCGCAAAGGGGAGCGGGGCGTTCGGGTCGCGGCGGGCGGCGGGGTCGATCTTGAGGATGGTGAGGTCGGAGAGGGCGTCGGTGCCGACGAGGGTCGCCGGCAGTTCCTCGCGGTTGGTCATCCGCACGGTGATCCGGCTGCCGCGGCCGGCGACGTGGTGGTTGGTGACGATGTAGCCGTCGGCGGTGATGATCGCGCCGGAGCCGGTGCCGCGCGACTTCTGCATCCGTCCCGAGCCGCCCGACTCCATGACGACGTCGATGCGGACGAGCGTCGGATAGACCCGGTCCACGGCCCGCTGGATCCGCGCCCGCAGCACGGCGTCGCCGGCCGCGGCCGGCGGCTCCTCGGCGCGGATGGCCGCGGGCAGTGCGGCGAGAGCGGTGGCCAGAAAGGCATGGCGGAGGCGTGCGTGCATGGCGGTCGTTCCTGCGGACACGTGAGGCAAACCGGCAGAGTATACGGTTCACTCCCCGCTGTCCGTGGCCGGAACGCCGCCGCTGGGCGGTGCGGATGCTGGCCGGCGTCGGTGTCTTTCCGCAGGCTGATGGCCGCTGGAGCTGTCCCGGCCACGCTCCCCGTCCTTTCCCGTTGGGCCCCTGGCTTCGCCGTCGGCAGTTTTTGAGTGCCCGGCAGACGCTACCCGCCTCGGAGGTCGGGGGTGCCCGCGCCCCGTCGCCGGACGTTCGCTGCGGCCTTCCGGGCCTCCGCTCTCTCGGAGGCGTCTGGAGGCGTCTGCGCTCCGCCATTCATGGCTCCGCTGGTCGCCTACGCCGGCTCTCAGGGCATGGGCAACCCCTCCCGTGACCAGCCTGATTCCAGCAGGTAGCATGCACGCGATGGCCCGTCATCATGCCGCCATCGCGACTGCGTGTTCCAGGAGTCGGGCCAGCTTTCTGGAACCCCGGCCGGTCAGAGCCATCGCTCAAACGTGTTGCCGCACGCTTGCCCGTCGCACCGTACGGAGCATGTCACTGAACGACGGGTCGGCTTTGCTGGGATACCAGCGATGAGTCGGCGGCTGCCAGAGCCGATGCCCCTCCTTGGCGAACCAGAGAACGACGAACGTGTGGAGAAGCATGGCCAGCGGGGCGGTGCGTTCGACCACCTTGCGGCTCCAGCACTGCGGTTCCTCGAAGCCAAGGCACTGCTTGCTGTCACGGAAGGTGACTTCGACGCTCCAACGCATGGCGTACCAGTGGATGAGCTGCTCGGCTGTCGCTTCGTGACACGGCGCATGAAAGGCTTCCCTGCCTCGCCCACCTCCCAAGGCCTCGCTGGCAGACTGTGCAACAAGTCTGCCCGGGCAGGATGTGAGGAATGCCGACCGGGGAAACCCTCGGCGTTTCCACCGGTCGGCCAAGTAGACAAAGGCCATGGCGGGCGTTGTCCACGGACAGCTAGTGGACGAGACTTAGTCAAGCTGGAGTGAAACCCCAGGAGCTTGGTGCGATGCCGCCGGTCGTCAACATTCACGAAGCGAAGACACACTTGTCACGGCTCATTGACCAGGTGGCGGCCGGCCGGGAAATCATCATCGCAAAAGCCGGCCGCAGGGTTGCCAGGCTGGTTCCGCTCGACGTTGGTGCGCGGCCGAAAAAGCTCGGTGGTCTCAAGGGCCGCATCGTGGTGCCGGATGATTTCAACGCCCCGCTCGACGACCGAGTCGTCGCCGCCTTCGAGGGACGGTCGTGAGCCGAATCCTTCTCGACACGCATCTCCTCCTGTGGGCCGTCAGCGAGCCGAGGAAACTGCCGGCGGAGGCCCGTCGATGGATTGACGAGGCCGAGGTTTTTGTGAGCGCCGCGTCGATCCGGGAGGTGAGCATCAAGGCAGCGGTCGGCAAACTGGCCGCGGTCCGTCCCAACTGCTCGCGGAAATCGAGCCTGCCGGGGTTTCAACTCCTTCCGGTGAGCGGCCACCACGCCGCTGCCGTCGCCCTGCTGGCGCCACTTCACAATGATCCGTTCGACGGAATGCTCGTCGCGCAGGCCCAGCCTCCGATCTCGCGGCCCGGCGGCCGCAGGCCGCGACGCGGGAAGCGGTGGCGGCTTTGGCGGCCGTGCCGTGACCGAGGTATCCTCTCACGGCCGGCGGCCGGTCCGCACTTGAGGACCATTCATCGGAATGCCCGCCCGCGTTCGCCCACCCTTCTGGAAGCGAGGTTTCCCATGAACGTCGCCCGCCGTGAAATCGTCTGCGCGGTCGTTGTCTGCATCTCGTGCCTCCCGGCCCGCGCCGCCGATCCGCCGGCGGCCAATTCCGCCGTCGTGCCTCCGCAGCCGCCCGCGGCCCAGGCAACTCCTCCCGTGATGGTCACGCCGCCGCGACCGCACCTCCGCACCGTCCACCGCCAGGTGAGCCGACTGCCGTTGACCCGCGACTATCGCTCCGTCCCCGTGGGCGATGCCGCCACGGTGGCGGCCCATGAGAAGATCGAGGCGGCCCTGACGCGGCTGGTGGATGCGGACGCGAACTTCACCGAGACGCCACTGCGCGACGTCGTCGCGCAGTTTGGAAGGATCCTCAAGGTGCCCGTCGTGCTCGACACGCGGGCTCTGGAGGTCGCCGGCATCGATCTCGACACGCCCGTCACGGGTACGGGCCAGGGCACGACCGCGCGGGCGGCGTTGCGGAGGATCCTGGACGATCTCGATCTCACGCGGCTGATTCGCGACGAGGCCCTCATGATCACGACCAAGGAGCGGGCGGGCGACAATCCGGATCTGCGGTTGTATCCCCTGCCCTGGGGCTATTCCACGCAGGGGGGCAACGACGTGCGGGTGCTCGTCGACCTCATTCAGAACTCTGTCGGCGGCCTGGACGCCTGGGCGGACGGCGGCGGGAACGGGGCGATCCGGATCATCGGCGACGGCGGGGCCGCCGTGCTCGTCGTATCCCAAACGGCGGACGTCCACGACGAGATCGAAGGACTGCTCCGGAGCCTGCACGAGCGTGACCTGGCCGAGTTCGGCGGGCTGCACGACATTCCCGCCGCGAAGACGCCCGTGCTGCGGCTGCACCACGTGGCCGACGAGGCCGTGCGCCGCGACCTGGCCACGAAACTCGTGGACCTCTGCAACAGTTCGCTGCCGCACGGCACCGATCCCCAGGCGAAGGTCACGGTGGTGGGCGAGTGCCTGGCGGTGCAAGCGCTGACCCCGGAGTTCCACGCGCTCGCCGGCCAGCTGATCCGGGCGGTGGCGGGCGAGCATGGGCACGATCTCGAGTGGAGCGTCTATCCGGGCGGCGGAGCCGCTGCCGGCGTGCATGGCGGCATGGGGAACGCTGCGGATGGCGGTGCCGCGGGTGGCGTATTCTGACGCCCCGGGTGCCTTGGGAAGGCGCGAGGATCGTGCGGGAGCCGAGTCGCACGCCGCCGAGGATGCCCGGGCTGGGGCCGGATCGCTTCCGCTCTGGCGGGGAATCTGGCTTTGCCTGGCGGGCCATCGCGTTGCTACCGTGCCGCCATGAACATCGCCGTGATCTTGCCACGTTGGGTCGGCGACTCCTGCATGGCCACCCCCCTGCTCCGCGGCCTGCGCGGCCACTTCGGTCCGCGGACGCGGATCACCGGCGTGACGCGGCCGATCGTCGCGGAGCTCCTCGCGGGCACCGACTGGCTCGACGGCACGATCGCCTACGACCGGCACAAGCGGGATCCCGCGTTGGGTTTCAAGGCCGCGGCCCGGGCGCTGCGCGGCCTGCGGCCCGACGTGACGCTCGTGCTGCCGGGCTCGCTCTCGGCGGCCGCGCTGGCTTTTTGCGGCGGCGGACGCACCCGCGTGGGCTTCGCCGGCACCTTGCGCCGATTGCTGCTCACCGACGTGCTCCCCGTGCCGCGGGCGGGCCGTGAACGGCAGCTGATGCCGCCGCCCGTCGCCTACCTCGCCATCGGCGGTGCGATCGGCCTGCCGCCGCAGCCGCTCCAGCTCGAGCTGGCCACGACGCGGGAGGATGAACGCCGCGCCGAGACCGTGCTCTCGAGCCTCTTCCCCGGCCGCGACCCCGGCGGCGGCGATCCGCTGGTGGTGCTCAACGACAACAGCTCCAACGGCACCGCCCGGGCCTGGGGCGTGGCCAACCACGCGGCGCTGGCGCGGTGGCTCGTGGAGCGGGTGCCCGGCGCGTGCGTGCTCGTCCACTGCGGGCCGGGCGACCGTGATCAGGCGCGGGCGATCGTGGCGCAGGCGGCGGATCCGAGCGTGGCCGGCCTCGGCGACGTGCCCGAGTTGCCGCTCGGGCTTTCCAAGGCCGTCTACCGCCGCGCCGCCCTCGCGGTCACATCCGACAGCGGCCCGCGGCACATCGGCGCGGCGTTCGGCGTGCCGACGGTGGCGCTCCTCGGCCCCACGGACCCCGTGCTGGGTCGGTCCGACGAGCCGCGGTGCGTCGAGGTGCGGAAGTCCCTCGTCTGCGCGCCGTGCAACGAGTCGGTCTGCCCGTTGGGGCACAACGATTGCATGCGGCTGATCACGGTCGAGGAGGTAGGCCGCGCGGCGCTCGCGGCCCTCGCCCGACACGGTCGCCTCCTGTAGCGGCGGTCTCTGGCCGGCGCCGTTCGGGACGCTTCGTTCACCGCACGTTTGTCGGAGACCGGGGCTCCAGCGTCCGCGGTAGGATGACCGACCTGTCGGCCGGCAGGCGGTCGCGGTAGGATCATGCCGGTCATCCTCAGAGGATTCTTTCATCATGCAGTTTCTTGGCATGCTCGCCGCGATCGCGCTTACGGCCTTGTGCTGGGGCGCCTACGGGCCGGTCCTGCACTTCGGCCGCGAGGCGATGCACTCCAGCCTGCGGCCGTTCATGTGCGTCGGGGCCGCCTACTTCCTCATCGCCGTGCTGATCCCGTCCCTCCTGTTGGCCCGGGGTGGCGAACGCGGTGGCTGGACGACGAAGGGTGTGATCTGGAGCCTGCTCGCGGGGGCGGCGGGGGCGCTCGGCGCGTTGGGCGTGATCCTCGCCCTCGGTTTCGGCGGCAAGCCGATCTACGTGATGCCGCTCGTCTTCGGCGGGGCTCCAGTGGTCAACACGCTGCTCTCGGCGTTCATGAACCGAGCCTTCGACCAGATCAAGGCGCCGTTTCTCGCGGGGCTGCTGCTGGTGGTGACCGGGGCGGTGACGGTGCTCGTCTTCAAGCCCCAGGCGGCGCCGGCGGCCGCGACCGCACAGGCCGACGCCGCGGCTGCGGATACCGCCGCCGCGCCGGCCAAACCGGCGGACAAGAAGGCCGAGAGGTTCGTGGAGATTCTCCTGGCCACGGCCCTGGCGCTCTTTTCGTGGGGCGCCTACGGTCCGGTTTTGCATCGCGGGCAGGCGGCGATGGGAGGCAGTCGGCTGCGGCCGCTGATGTGCATCGGCATGGCCTACTTCCTGATCGCGGTGCTCGTGCCCCTGGCCCTGCTCGGCCCGATGGGCGACACCGGCACGTGGGCATTTGGCGGCACGGCATGGAGCCTGGCGGCGGGCGCCCTCGGCGCCCTCGGCGCGCTGGGCACGATCCTGGCGTTCACGCTCGGCGGCAAGCCGTTCACCGTGATGCCGGTGGTCTTCGGCTGCGCGCCGGTGATCAACACGCTGACCACGCTGGCGCTGGCCCACACGCCGACCAGCGCCGTGAGCCCGTTTTTCCTCGCGGGGCTGCTCGTCGTGGCCGTCGGCGCCGCGACGGTGCTCGCGTTCGGGCCCCGCGGCCACGCGCCGGCGAAGCCCGCCTGAACGTGCCGGTGGCCCGCTCCGCGGCCACGGGGCGTCACTCTGCGAGCGATACGCGGATCACCTCGGCGTCGTTGCGGACGACGATCGACTTGTTGGCGTAGGCCGGCGGGCACCAGACGACGGGCCGGCCGAAGGCCACGTTCGTGGGCTCGATGAGGTGCGTCCGCGAGACCTCCTCGTAACCGGCGGGCGTGAGCCGGGCGATGACGAGGTCGCCTGTTTCCGTGAACAGGAAGTACCGGTCGCCATGCCGCGTGATGAAGGCCGTGCCCGAACCCTGCGGCCGGCCGCCCAGCGGACCGCCGCCGCGCCACGCGAAGTCGCCCTCCGGCACCCGCATGGCCCGCAGTTCGCCGCTCTCGTGGAAGCCGTAGACCAGGCCGTCGGCCACGAACGGCTGCACGTTCACCGCCGAGATGCCCTGCTTGGGCCTGTTCCGCCACACGACCTCCACGCCGGGCACGTCGCCGCGGAGTTTGAGGAGCAGGTTTTTTCCCTGGTAGCCGCCGATGTAGAGATGCTCGCCGACGCGGACCGGCGTCATGATGATCGAGCCGTTGTCGGCGTCGTAGGGCGTCTCCCAGAGTGTCTTGCCCGTATCGGGCTCGACAGCGTAGACGCCGTCGGGCTTCGCGAGCACCAGCTGCCGCACGCCCGCCGCCTCGATGATCGACGGCGGCACGTAGCCCTGCTCCGGCGCCTTGCCCGTCCGCCACAGCTCGCGGCCGGTGGCGAGGTCGAAGGCGGCGGCGTGGGCCACGGCGGTGCCGACCACGCACACGAGCCGGTCGCCGTCCACGAGCGGGTGGCTGGCCCAGCCCCAGAGGGCCGCCTTCGTGGCGTAGTCTTTCTTCAGGTCGCGGGCCCAGACGACCCCGCCCGTGGCCGTGTCCAGGCAGAACAGGTCGCCCTCGGCGCCGAGCGTGTAGACGCGGTCACCGTGGACCGTCGGCGTGCATCGCGGGCCGGCGGGATAGGCGATCGTGTAGGTGACCGGATACTCGTGCTTCCAGAGCACGCGGCCGGTCGCCTCGTCGAGGCACAGCACCCGCTCCTTGCCGGTGGAGGTCTTGCGCTCGAAGTTCGCGACCTTCACGTTGGCGTCGGTGACGTAGTCGGTGACGAACACGCGGCCGCCGGCGACCGCCGCCCCCGCGTAGCCGCCCGCCACCGGCGTCCGCCACACCACCGCCGGGCCGGCCACGGGAAACGCCGCGACCACGCCCTCCTCCCGCCACACGTTGTCGCGCCGTGGTCCCATCCACTGCGGCCAGTCGTCGGCCCGGGCGGCGGCGGGCAGGGCACTGGAGATGGTGATGAGCAGCGCAGTCGGCAGGGAGCGGATCGGTCGCATCGGGGAGGCTCCTCGGACGTTGGCGGACGTGCTGCGGTCGAGCAGACTGTGGAACAAGTCTGCCCGAGCAGGATGTGGTGAATGCCGACCGGGGACACCCTCGGCGGCACCACCGGTCGGACAAGTGGACGAAGGCCACGGAGGGCTTTGTCCACGTACAGCTAGCGTATCCGCTCGCGGCGTTTCCGACACCGACGCATGCATGCGGGATCCGGCGGTGGCTCACGTGCCGCGGGTGTCACCGAACCAGGCGATGTGGTGCCGGGGCGCGAGATGGAAGCCGCGGCGCCGCGCCTCGGGCTCGAGCCAGGCGGCCGTGGCCGCCAGCCGCCTGGGGTCGCGGCCTTCGGGCATGAGAAACACGGCGTCAGGGTCGACCGTCGCGCCCTTGCCGGCGAGGTCGTCGAGCCAGCTGCACGCCTCGGCGAGGTCGGCCGGCGACCCGATCACGAACTTCAGTTGGTGCGGTGCCTGCATGAGCGCGATGAGCACGTCGTCACGCCGCCGCGCCGCTTCGTGACGGGCCGACCAGTTGCCGGCCGTGGCCGCCGGCGGTGTGGACGAGGCCAGCTTGGGGCTGATCGAGAGGAAGTCGGCGATCGCTGCCGGCGCGGCGGCCGGCAGCAGGCTGCCCGCCGTCTCGATCGTGACGTGCATGCCCGCGGCCCGCAGCTGCCGGCAGAGCTCGGGCACGTCGGGCAGTAGCAGCGGCTCGCCGCCGGTCACGACGGCGTGCCGCGGGGCGAGGGCGGTGACGGCGGCCCGCACGTCGGCCACCGTCCGCTCGGTGCCCGTGGGCTCCCACGACGTGAACGGGGTGTCGCACCATGAGCACCGCAGGTTGCAGCCGCTGGTGCGCACGAACGTGCTCGGTGTGCCGGCGTAGCGGCCTTCGCCCTGCAGCGACGCATAGATCTCGGCGATGCGCATGGCTCGTGTCCTCGCCTCACGCCCAGCGGGCGGGATCGATCCGGGGATCGGCGGCGCCGGCGGCCGCGAAGCCCGCGGCTCGCAGCAGGCACGAGTCGCAGCCGCCGCACGGGGCGCCGGTGCCGGCCGGGTCGTAGCAACTGGTCGTCAGCCCGTAGTCGAGGCCGAGCCCCAGCCCCATGCGGATGATCTCGGCCTTGGTGAGCGTTTGCAGCGGCGCGAGGATCCGCGTCGGACGTCCCTCCACGCCCGCCTTTGTGGCCAGCGCCGCGACCGCCTCGAACGCGGCCACGAACTCGGGCCGGCAGTCGGGATAGCCGCTGTAGTCGATGGCGTTGACGCCGAGCACGATCGCTTCGGCGGCCCGCGTCTCCGCCATGGCCAGGGCGAGCGCCAGGAAGACGGTGTTGCGGGCGGGCACGTAGGTCGCCGGGATGCCCGCGGCGATGGCGGCTTCGTCGCGGCCCTTGGGCACCGGGATCGCGGCGTCGACCAGCGCGCTGCCGCCGAAGGCGGCGAGGTCGATCGGGAGCACGACGTGGTCGGTGATGCCGAGGGCGTGGGCCACCGCCCGGGCGGCATCGAGCTCCACGCGGTGCCGCTGGCCGTAGTCGATGGACAGCGCGGCGAGCCGGAAGCCCGCCTGGGCCGCCCAGGCCGCGGTGGTGGCGGAATCGAGGCCCCCGGAGAGGAGGACGACCGCGGAGCGGGCGGCGGAGGGTTTCGCGGCGGCGTCGTTCATGGCACACTCTCCTCCATCATGATCACACACACGCCGCCATCCCGCGACCAGTTGGAAACGTTTGCGAATCAGTTTCCGGGCCGCGACTACACGATCGAGCACATCTGCCCGGAGTTCACGAGCATGTGCCCGAAGACCGGCCAGCCCGACTTCGGCACGCTCACCTTCCGCTACGTCCCCGACAGGCTGTGCGTGGAGCTCAAGAGCCTGAAATTGTACCTGCAGGCTTTCCGCAACGAAGGCATCTTCTACGAGAACGTCACCAACCGCATCCTCGACGACCTCGTGGCGGTCCTCCAGCCGCGGCGGCTGACGCTGCTCGCCGAGTTCACGCCCCGTGGCGGCATCCGCTCACGGATCGTCGTCTCCCACCCCGCCGCCGACCATGTGGCTGGCTTTTAGAGACTTCGCACTCAACTGCGACGCGTTGGGATTGGTCGGGGTTGCCCATGCCCCATCGCCGGACGTTCGCTCCGGCCCTGCACGCCACCAGCGATGCGGCTACAATTTCGTTTCCCACACACGACGCCAGGAACCTCCTCCCATGCCGCAGCCGCACGTCCTGCTCTCCGCCCTCGCCGACGAGGCCGCCTTTCACCTCACCGCCGTGGAGCAGTTCTCGGCGCTAGCGGCGCTCGGGCTGGAGTATTACAGCCTGCGGAACATCGACGTGGGCAAGGGCGTGAAGAACGTCATGAAGCTCACGATCGGGGAGATCCAGAAGATCCGCCATCTGGAGGACGAGTACGGCCTCAACGTCGCCTCGATCGCCGCACCGATCGGCAAGGTGAAGCTGCTTGACAAGGCCGACGGCACGAAAAACGCCTACGTGCCGTTCAAGCAGTACCTCGCCAAGGATGTCGCCAAAGCCTGCGAGCTGGCCCACGCCTTCGAAACGAAGCTGATTCGCGGTTTCTCCTTCTATCCGCCGAAGGACGACCGTCCCGAGGACCACCTCGAGCAGGCCGTGGACCAGCTTGGCCGGATCGCCGAGGCCTGCCACCGCTCCGATCTGACCTTCGGCCTGGAGGTGGAGCCCAACCTCGTGGGTCGCTCCGGAAAGCTGGTCGCCGAGATCCATCGCCGGGTCAACCATCCGGCGCTCATGCTCGTGTTCGACGCCGCCAACCTCCTCTCCCAGGGCTATTCGACGGCGGAGGTGTGGCGGGAGTGGGAGGCCATGAAGCCGGGGCTCGGCTGGGTGCACATCAAGGATTACCAACGGGCCAAAAACGTCCGGCGGGGTGGTCATGTCGAGGAGGACAAACTCGCCAACTTCGTGCCGGTCGACCGGGGCTCGGCCGGCCATGAGCGGATCCTGGCCGACCTGCGGGGCATGCTGCCGGCGCTGACGAAGAAGCTCGCGCGGCGCGGGATTCCGGGCGTGTTTCTCGATCTCGAGCCGCACGTCCGCGGTGGCGGCCAGTTCGGCGGCACGAGCGGGCCGGACGGCATGGGCATCGCGCTCCGCGGGCTGTGCGGCGTGCTCGACAAGGCGAAACTGGACTACCACCTCCGCGACTTCGACGACCTCCTCGCCGCCCGCGGCACGCTGTAGCCGCAACGACCATACGCTCGTATCGACCAAAAGCATCATGAACGACGCGTGCGTTCAGCTTTGTAGTCGAAGGCGGAATCCCACTCGAGTTTGCCGAGCAACTCCGCCACCCGCCGCTGCTCCCGCCGGGCAATGAACTCGCTCAGGGCCTTCGTCACGGCCGCCTTCTTCGTGCGTTCACCACTGACTTGAAAGGCCCGCTTCAAGAGATCTCGATCAAGAAGGGAAGAGGACGGGCATAATTCTTGCGGGATCGTTCTTCACGGCCTCTGGCCTGTTTCGATGGTCACACGCGGGGGATTTCGAACCCCTTGCGCGGCGTGCGGGCCGCGAACGACGCCGCCTGTTCGTCGCCGACGATCCGCTCCGTGGCCGGATCCCACGCGATCGTGCGGCCGAGTCGCGCGGCGATCGCGGCCAGGTGGCAGGTGTTCATCGCGACGACGTGGCTGAACACGTCCGACACCGGCAGGCCTCCCTCGCGGATACAACGGAAGAAGTTCTGCTTGTGCTCCTCCGGCGGCTTCCCCTTGAAGAGCGCGCGGGCGTCGTCATCGGTGAACCGGCCCTCGTCCCAGGCCTCGTCGATCGGCGTGCCGGCGATCCGTTTGCGGCTGACGAAGATGCTGCCCTTGGTTCCGGTGAACGTGATGCCGTTTTCACCGCGGCTGGTGATCACCATCTCGACGCCGCTGGCGAAGCGACACTTCACGCCGAATTCATAGGCGGTGTTGTACCAGTCGTCGAGCGTCGGATAGCCGTTCTTGAACGGAACCGGGTGACGGGCGTCGACGCCGTCGATCGACACGGGACCCTTGCCGCGGGCGTCCTCACGCAGTGCCCACTGGGCGATGTCGACGTGGTGCGCTCCCCAGTCGGTGAACTTGCCGCCGGAGTATTCGTACCACCAGCGATATTGGTGGAAGCGATGGAGGCGGTAGGAGACGGACGGCGCCTGGCCCTGCCACATGTCCCAGTCGAGGCTCTTCGGCACATCCTCCACCGGGAAGGAGCCGCCGAGTTGGCCGCCGTCGAGGGCGACCGTGACCTGGCGAATGTCGCCGAGCAGGCCCTTGTGGACCATGTTGACGGCACGGAGGAACAGGTTTCGATCGCTCCGCTGCTGCGTGCCGATGAAGAACTGTTGCCGGGGATACTTCTCGGCGGCAGCGCGGGCGAGCTGATTCTCCTCGAGCGTCAGCGACAGGGGCTTCTCGCAAAAGACGTGCTTGCCGGCCTGCAGCGCCTCGATCGCAATCTTCACGTGCCACGGATCATGGGTGGCGATGCTCACCACGTCGATGTCGGGTCGCTCCAGCATCTTTCGGTAGTCGCGGTAGGCGTCGGCTTTGCCGGCGCCGACGCGAACGTCGTGCCGGGCCCGATCGAGGTTTTTTGCGTCCACGTCGCAGACGGCGACGATGTCGCCGAACTCGGCAAGCCCGCGAGCGTCGTGCATGCCCATCCAACCCATGCCGACGCAGCCGATGGCGGGGCGGTCGTTGGGCGACTCGTTGGCGAACCCACGGCTCTTTTCGGCGACGAAGGGCACGAAGCCGCCGGCGGTCGCCGCCGCAGCCGTGCCCCCCAGGGTGGTTCCCATGAATCGCCGTCGCGACGACCGCCTTGAATCCGTCATGTCCACCTCCTCTGGTTCGGATAGGGAATGGCAAATGCTCGGCAGTGTAGCCTGCTGTCCGCCCGGCAGCGACCAGCGGCCGAACGCATTCGGGTTCCCTACGCCCTGCCTGCCCGCGCCTGGGCTGCACGCCGCAGGGCCAACGACGAGCCGCTCGTCAAGAATGAGTTTCGCCGTGGACAGCCGCGAGTTTCGCTTCGATGGCGAGATTCGTGGCCATGCGAAACTCCGTGTCTGGCATCTTGCACGCGATACCTTCCGGAGCCCATCGTCGGGCGATACGCTGACGGGACCATGAGTGACGCCACCGAGCCGGGCAGTTATTTCGTCGCCAACTATCCGCCGTTCCCGCGGTGGCATGCGGACGCCGTGCCGGCGGTGCAGGCCGCCTTCGACGCCGCCCCCACCGCGGGCCCGCTCGGGCTCTACCTGCACGTGCCCTTCTGCCGGAAGCGGTGCAAGTTCTGCTACTTCCGCGTCTACACCGATGTCGCAGCCGCCGACGTGGAGCGGTACTCGCAGGCCCTGGCCGGCGAGGCGGCCCTCGTGGCGGCCAGCCGCGCGATCGCCGGCCGACCGCTCAAGTACGTCTACTTCGGCGGCGGCACGCCGTCGTTTCTGTCCGTCAAGCAGCTCGAGCGGCTGGTCGCCGGGCTGCACGAGAGCTTCGGCTGGGACGCCGCCGAGGAGGTGACGTTCGAGTGCGAGCCCGGCACGCTCTCGGAGCCGAAGGTGCGGGCGCTCAAGGCGCTGGGCATGACGCGGATCTCGCTCGGCGTCGAGAACTTCGACGATCGGATCCTCGAGGCCAACGGCCGGGCCCACCTCTCCGCCGAGATCCTCCGCGCCTGGGAATGGATCCAGGCGGCCGGCTTCCCGAGCACGAACGTGGACCTGATCGCGGGCATGGTCGGTGAGACGTTCGCGTCGTGGCAGCGGACGGTCGAGCAGACGCTCGCCCTCGGCGCTGACAGCGTGACGATCTACCAGATGGAGCTCCCCTTCAACACGGTGTTCGTCAAGGATGCGAAGGACGGCGGCGGTGATGTGCCCGTCGCCGACTGGCCCACGAAGCGGGCCTGGGTGGCGTGGGCGTTCGAGCGGTTCGAGGCCGCCGGCTACGTCGTCTCCAGCGGCTACACGCTCGTCCGCGATCCGCAGCGCGTGCAGTTCCGCTATCGCGACATGCTCTGGGAGGGCAGCGACCTGGCCGCGCTCGGCGTCGCCAGTTTCGGCCACCTCTCCGGCATCCACTATCAGAACGCCACGCACTGGGACGATTACCTGGGAGAAGTGGAGGCCGGACGGCTGCCGATCCGCCGCGGCCTCGTGCCCACGCCCCGCGAACTGCTGATCCGCGAGACCGTGCTCGGGCTCAAGAAGGGGCGGCTCGACGTGGAGCGACTGTGGCGGAAGTTCGGCGTCGATCCGCGGGTCGAGTGGGCCGACCAGTGGCGGGCGCTCGAGGCCGCCGGGCACCTGGCGGCCCGGGAGCCCGAGCCGGTGCTGTCCCGCGGCGGCCTGCTCCAGGTGGATTCGCTCCTGCCAGCATTTTTCGAGCCTGCGGCCAACGGGGGTTAGCCAAAGGTCGGGGGGGCGGTTCTAGAATCAGCGGATCATGTCCTCCAAAGGCTATCGCGTGAATCCCTCCCCGGCCCTCGAGCGCCCTGCACCCCCAGCCTCCCCCGCCCCGCTCGCCTGCCCGGCGTCGCGGCAGCTCCGCGACCGCTTGCGGGCCATGGCGAGCGACCTGGTGGCCCGGTGGCGGGCCGACGGCATGCCGGCGGCTGCCCGCACGGCGGCCGGGCTCCGCAGCCAGGCGGAAGCCCTCGTCGCCCGCGCGGGAGGCACGGGCGACCTCGTCGGCTGGACGATGGTCACGATCGTCTCCGAGTATTGGCGGGAGCGGATCTCCGCGGGCCCGACGGGCCGGCGATTGTTGCTGCTGCCCGACTGTCCGTGTGCGGCTGGCAGCAGTGCGGACGAAGCGGTGCCGGCAGCGTGCGGCCCGGCCTGTGGCATCGCCACGATCTGGTCTGCGGCCCGCGACAGCGGCTGGGTGGTCCAGTCCACGTCGCAGGCCGTGGCGGCGATCGGTTCGCTGCTGACGGGGCAGTACGACGGCATCCTTGGCGTGGCGAAACTCGAGGACCTCGAAAAGGCGTTCGCAATGCTGCCGGCTTTCTCCCTGCCGGTCGCCGCGGTCCCCTATCGGCCTCACGGGCGGCCCGAGCCGGGCTGCTCGTGCGCCGACGCCGCCGCCGCGGCGGCGATCGACGTGGACTGGGTGCTCGGCCTGCTGGGGGTCGCGGGGGGATCGGTCGCGCCGATGGGCGACTACCTGCCGCTGTTGCGCGAGGCGGCCGAGATGTTCGCCCCCGACGCACTCGCGGCTCTCGGTCACCGCCTGGGCATCGACGAGGCCTTGCCGGCGCCGGCGGCGTCCCAGGGTCTCACGCCGCTCGCGGCCACCGCCGCCATGGGGTCGGATTTTCTTTCCCGGGGTGGAAAATTCCTCCGGCCGTTCATCACCCTGGCCGCCTACGACGCCGTGCGGGCCGACCTCGCCGGCGGTCGGCACGGCGTGCGGGAGACGACCGGCTACGCCGCCGACACGGCGGTCGTCCGCGATTCGGTGAAGGCGGCCGCCGTCGCGATCGAGGTGTTTCACAAGGCCTCGCTCGTGCACGACGACATCGAGGACGACGACGCCATGCGGTACGGCCGGCCCACGCTGCACCGGCAGCGCGGCGTGCCGGTGGCGATCAACGTGGGCGACCACCTCGTCGGCCTCGGCTATCGGATCGTCTCCGGCCTCGCCGGCGTCGATGCGACCACGGCCCGCGACGTCGTGCGGCTGCTCGCCGACGCACACGTGCGGCTCGCGCAGGGGCAGGGTGCGGAGCTGTGGTGGCGGGAGGATGGCGACAAGCAGCTCGCGCCCGAGGAGGCGCTGGCGATCTACGGCCTCAAGACGTCGCCGGCCTTCGAGGCGGCCGTCGCGATGGGCGTTCGCCTCGCGGGGGTGCTGCCGGCCGACGCGGCCGCCATCGACCGCTACGCGCTGCACGTGGGCACGGGCTTTCAGGTGCTCAACGACCTCAAAGACTGGCAGGGCGACCTGGAGAACGCCCGGCAGGCGGCGGGCGACCTGCTCGGTGGCAGGCCAACCGTCATGTGGGCCCTGGCGCTGGAGCGGTTGTCGGCGGAGGATGTGGCCACGCTCCGGGCTTTGGCCGCACGGGCCGGCACCGCCCCGGAGGCCGCGGCCGAGATCATCGCCGCCGCCCGCGACCTCTATATGCGAGCCGACGTGTTCACGCGGGCCGCGGCGATCGTGCGCGACCAACGGGCGCGGGCGGCCGCGGCCGTCGCCGGCTGCAAACTGCCCCGGCTGCGGGAGGTGCTGGAGTTTCTCCTCGACCTCGCCGTGCCCGAAGCGGCCGCTTGACGCGGTCGGCTCACGCCTTGCGGCACACGACCGGCTGGCCAATAATCGATCTTCCTTTGAAGAGGGTTGTCCGTGCGCCGGGGGGGGCCCCCGCCACACTGCCGGACGTTTCGCATGATGCACTCCGCTGCCTCTCCTGCCGTCGCCCGAGCCCTCGATCTGGTGCGGGCCATGCACGGCGATCCGGCGGCGTTCGGCCGAATCCGCGAGGTGGTGGCGGATGCCGTCCCCGACGTGCCCCGTCGGCTGCTCGATCACCGCAGCCACATGACGGTGGCGATGGAGCGGTTTCACGGCGCGCCCGTCGCGCTGCGGGTCGTTGCCGAACGGCCGGTTGCCACGAATGAGCCCGGCGAACGCTACGCCCGCGAGATTCTTCTCGTCCGTGGCGACGGCGCGGTCGTCCAGCACGGAATCGTGCAGATCGATTTCGACGCGGTTCCGAAAGCGACGGCAGACGCGATTCGCGCGAGACGCGCGCCCCTCGGCCGGATCCTGATCGACGCGGGCCTGTTGTGTGAGGTGCAGGACGTGCGGCTGCTCGAGATTTCGGCGGGGCCGCACCTGGCGAAACTGTTTGGCTGCGCGGCCGGTGCGCTGGTGTACGGCCGTGTCGCCGCGATCTGCGTCGCCGGCGTCGCGGCCGTGGAGCTGCTCGAGATCGTCGCGCCGACGCCGGTGATGTCGGCTCGGTAACGCCGGCGGGCTGGGCCGGTGCCGGGGGCGAGGATTTTTTCGGGACTTCTCCCAAAACCTTGTGGGTCAGGGATTTGCGCCGTCTGGGGCGATATTGACTCGTCGCGAAAGCTACCTGTAGAGTTGGGACGTCTGGCAAGGATGGCATGCAGGGAAGCGGTTGAAGGAAGCGGAGTCCTTTCCCCCTCTTTCCCCGGCCTGCGTCATTGCGAGACCGGATACCCGGACGATCCGGGGCATTCGGAGAGTTGCGTCGGCATGGAATGCGACGTAGATGGCGACCGTTGTGGCGACGGCGTCAGGGACCGCTGCAAGGAGGCCTAGGCGTTCGGGGTCGAATCGTTCGCGAAGAATCCCGGACTGCCGTTTTTGACTAGCTGCACCACGGCTAGGGAGAGGGTGGTAAAGCAGATGCAGAAGACCGTTTACACGACCGGCGAAGCCGCCAAGATTTGCAAGGTGAGCCAGCAGACGATCATTCGCTGCTTCGACTCGGGGCAATTGAAGGGGTTCCGCGTGCCGGGCAGCCGGTTTCGGCGGATTCCACGAGATCAGCTGTTCCTGTTCATGCGGGACAACGGGATTCCAACCGACGCGCTGGAAAGCGGCCGGCGGAAGATTCTCGTCGTGGACGACGACCAGGACCTCGTCGAGCTGATCACCGACGTGCTCGAGCGGGACGGCCGCTTCGAGACGCGGAGCGTGAACAACGGCTTCGACGCCGGCATGATGGTCAAGGACTACCGTCCTGACCTGATCGTGCTCGACGTCATGCTGCCGGACATCAATGGCAAGGAAGTCTGCCAGCGGGTGCGCAGCGACTCGACCATGGACGAGGTGCGGATCATCTGCATCTCCGGCATGTGCGAGCCCGACAAGATCGAGGACCTGAAGGCGTCCGGTGCCAACGAGTTCCTCCAAAAGCCCTTCGAGGCCGAGGTGCTCGTCGATCGAATCTGCAGCCTGCTCGACATCGAGTCGGGTGTCGCCGGCTCGTGAGCCGGAGGCCCGCATCAGCATTGTTTTTCGGGGGCCGCCCGCATCCATTCGGGTGCGGGCGGCCGCTGGCTTGAGGCCGCCGTCCTGCCGTGCGCGTTTTGATGTTGCGCGTTCCCCAGTCTTGCTCTCAGCTTGACACGCGCGAACGGCACAAGAAGCCCCCGGCGGAAGCCGGGGAGGAAGGTTCACGCGAACTGCGGCATCGTGCCGCAGTTCGCTTGGCGGGCCTCCGCCCGCTCATAGTCAACCCGGCCCTCCGG
>Ga0315908_10001042_pt1 | contig 21417 bp, 12 predicted proteins | sample LakEriMetagenome_12_FD_203520 | JGI IMG/M metagenome (GOLD analysis project Ga0315908, IMG submission 203520) | Freshwater fungal communities from buoy surface, Lake Erie, Ohio, United States - Buoy 4 MA124 | ecosystem: Environmental > Aquatic > Freshwater > Lake > Lake biofilm | place: USA...
AAATAATATATAAGGACCACCTCCAGGATTATTAAAACCATAAACAAATAATATATAAGGACCACCTCCAGGATTATTAAAACCATAAACAAATAATATATAAGGACCACCTCCAGGATTATTATAACCATAAACAAATAATATATAAGGACCACCTCCAGGATTATTAAAACCATAAACAAATAATATATAAGGACCACCTCCAGGATTATTAAAACCATAAACAAATAATATATAAGGACCACCTCCAGGATTATTAAAACCATAACAATAAGGACCTCCCATAGGAATTTTATAAAACATTTAGGGTCCTCCATAAGGAATTCTTAAGCCAAATTTATAAGGCCCTCCTTAAGGACTTTTATAGAAAAATATTACACCAGGACCTCCTATTGGGCTTCTTAAAACATAAGGGCCTCCATAAGGATTATTAAATTAAGGACCTCCTTAAGGATTATTAAATAAAGCTCCATCTCTTTTATAGTAAATTAACAAATAACCCAATTTAAATAATCCTAATGATTAAAATAAATAAATTAATTAACCACCTTCATTATTATCTTAAATCAATCAACAATAAGTTTAACAGCCTTAAAGGATTTTACCAAAAGAACAGTTAAAAAATTTGTTATGGGAAAATATTACAGGTAAAGTATTAGAAGACACAATTTGGAAAGATTTAAATGAATTTGATATAAAGGTGGAGTAAACTGATGTTTAATTTTTAGAAGAAAACTTCAAAAAGAAAGCAGCTGGTCCTTTAGATAAAAGGATAACAGTATAATTAGGTGAGCCTTTAAAACTTGATACTAAAATAAAAATATTAAGGGAGGATAAAAGATAATAATGCGAATTGATATTATCCAGTATTTTGAAAATGGATACTGATAAACTAATAGAAGCTATTTGGGCTTGTGACATGAATATTATAACTTTGAAAATAGTAAGCATATTAATATAACTTCCATTCATTGATATTAAAGAATCTATTACTTTTTATCAAGGTAATAAGAATGATTTAGTAAAAATTGATAAATTTTTATTTGAATTATTTGAAATAAAAAATATAGCAAGTAGATTATAGGTTTTTAGTTATTATTACAATTTAAAAGAATTTATGTAGGAATAATTATTAAGTTTTTAAATGTTTAATAAAGGGTGGTAACATATTAAGTGTTGTGAGAAATTCAATTATGTTTTAAAGTGGATTTTAGCTTTAGGAAATATCCTAAATAATGATAACAGTAGATTAGGAAATAGTAGAGGATTGAGATTAAGTGTTTTAGATAAAATTAATTCAGCTAAAATAGTTCATTCTGAATATAATAGTTTAATGGCTTATATAGTTAAAAGATGTTAAGATAATAATTTGTTTGAGAATGTTGATAAAAAGTATGAAGAATAGTTTTTGTTGAATATTAATTAAGTCAATAAATATACTAATAATGAAAAAAAAGATATATTAAATGACATCAAAATATAAGCTGAACTAGTTAAATTGACTGTAACTGCTAAATCTAATAATTCAAAAGATCAAATTTTAACCAAATTTGCAGATTTCAATAATCAAATTTAAGAGTTGTTCAATAAATTAAATCAAACTTATGAAGAAATAATTTAAAATTATAAAGAATGTCTTAAAAATTATAAGGAAGTAGATCCTCCCACTTCAAATCCATTAGGAAGCAAAGCAATTGCCAAGCTATTCTATACTTTTTGGACTCAATATTTTAATTAAGCAAGATTGTTTAAAAAAAAAGCAGAAGATGCAATAAAATAATAAAAATAGGCAAAATAGTAACCAGCTAAAAAATCGACTCATTAAAGAATGTAAAGCAATCCTGATAATATTTTAAATAAATAAAATAATATTGGTCTTGGAAAGTCTATTATTTTGAATAAAGACATTGAAAAAAAATAAAAAAATTAATCTACTATGGATTCATTAAAAGGAGGCAATTAAGATGATCTAATGAGAAGTTATTTAATTAAAATGAATTAAAAAAGTAATTATTTTTAATTTTAGTTTTAGAAAATAAAAAATTAGAAGAAAATATGTTAAGTTCTATAATTGAATATGAATGATTATTATAAATATTTTCAAATGCTTTAAAAATTTCAAAATAAATATTTTATTATATTCAATAAAAATAATAAATATAATTGAAAATAATGAATATGATTATAAATAAAAAAGATTTAAAAATAGAAATAAAGAATAATAGATAATAAATATCCTTTAATAATGTTACCTTAATATAATAAAAAAACAATAAACAAATTTTCAATAATAGAACTGTTAAAATTCATAGAGAAAGACAAAGATAGCAAAAAACTAAGCCTATTAATCCTTATAAATCTAATTTTAGCATTCACAGAGTTAATATATGGTTTAAAATATAACTCTTTATCACTGCAATCTGATTCTTTGCACATGTTTTTCGACTGTTCTGCCCTTATTATAGGTATTTATGCATAATTCATGAGCAGACTCAATAAAGACCCGTAATACACTTACGGATATCATAGATACTAAGTTTTAAGTGGATATGTCAATGCTATTTTTCTTATTTTTATTGCTTTTTATATTCTTGTTGAAAGTTTTGAACGTTTGTTTCATCCTCCCAAAATTCAAGCTACTAGTATAATAACTGTAAGTATCCTCGGATTTTTTGTTAATATGATTGGTATTTTATTTATTATTATATTTTATTCAGGACTTTTATTCTTTCATGAACATGCGCATTATGTTCCTAATAATAAAAATAGCCATCAACATTCAAATTGTAATCATTCTCATAACCATAATCATAATTTAGAAGGTATTTTTTTAATATTATATCTCACTTTAGCTGTTTTCCTTCATATTTTGGCAGATGCATTAGGAAGTGTGGGAGTTTTGATAAGTACGTTACTTATAATTTATTATGATTTGTAAATAAGTGATGCAATTTGTAGTTTTATAATATCTTTTTTAATAATTTTATCAGTTATTCCATTAATAAAAAACTCCTCTTACTTTTTATTATAAAGCTATCCTCCTAGACTATAACAAGGCTATAAAGACTTAATTGAACAAGTAATAAAATATAAATAAATTAAAAGTTAAGAAATATGAATTCGATAAAAGAATTAAAAAGCATAAACTTATGGGGAATGAATGAAAACAATTTAATTCTAAACATCCGCATAAAAACTTCTGATCCATCTCCCCAAGTTTTACAATAAATAAAAAAAGCAGCAGAAAACGTAAGCCCTACTCTCCAATTGGAACTAGAAATGGATCCAATATAATGAATAATAATGAATAAAAATGAATAATAATGAATATTTTAATCATGATTGCCTACTTAAATAATGATTAACATTAGCAATAGTCATTCCTTACTTAGTGATAGTGGTATTAACAATACTCTATGGAATACTTCCCTTTAAATTAGTCTAACTAGTATATACTGCCTTAGTATTATTCTAATCAATCTATTATAATATCCATCCTCCTAAATGAAGATGAGCTCTTACAACTCCCTTCACCTCCCCCACATCAGTCCTATTAACACTTGTACTACAAATCTCATATCTTACTATGGAATCTTGTTCATCTAAATTTATACGTTTATTATTCCCATCTTTTTTTACAATAAAAATTCCCATTACAAAGTCTCTCCCAGCTACTGGAAAAATCCCTTTAAATTTCTAATATTAATAAGATAATTCATCATTAACCACTTGCAATACTCTTCCACTATCAAATGATGAATCTATCTTCTATTTAATATCGAATTATGATAACGTTTTTATTATAGTTTCTATATTATGAGTCATTATTCCTTCTGATCTTATCATATTATATCCATCTTGTTTTTTGCTATAAATTGTTATTCCATCTTTTTTAGTGTATTCCTGCCATCCTTCTTTAATCAATTATTCATTCATTATTTCTAATTTTAATAATTCTATATTTTTTTATTTCAGAATCTCTAAATCTGCTTTATATATTTCATCCACTTCAGGTTCTTGATAATTATTTTATTAATCTTTATTCTATTCATTTTCTTCAGATATTATTTCCGATATTTGTTCAATAGCTAAATTAGGGTAAGGATTATTACTATTTTTAACTTAAATTTTACTAATAGCTGAAAATTCTCCACTACTATCAGAATTATCAGCAATATACTTATTTTACTAACAAAATAAATTCAATAGTGATCCTTCTTAATGTCTTTCTTTCTCAATATAGATTCTAATAGCTGACAATGTTTTTATGTTATTTTTGTGTTTATTCACATCTATTGTTTAAAACTAATGTAATTTTAAAATTGATCTTTAACAATCATTTTTGTTTATTTGGATGCTGAACAGTTGATCGATAGAATTTTAATTATTTTTATTATTTATCAAGATAAATGCAGTGTTATTATCTTCTATTATTTATTATTTTAGATATAAAGTGTTGTTATTTATGTATTCTTCAATGATATCATATTCACTTTAGTAACATTGTATTAATCCCTAACGATACTTTTTCTTTTCTCCAGGCTTTTGAAAAACATACAATATTTCATTATAATTGCATAATATTTGAGTTTCATAAACTAGGTTATTGTATAATTCTTACTTTTTAAAAAAAATTAATTGATTTATCAAATAACCAATAAGGATTTACTGGATAAGGTTTATCAATTAATTCTAATCCTTGTTCACTATAAATATAACTAGTTATTATATATTAATTGAATATTACTAGTTATTATTGTGATAATTGGTATTATATAAACTAATCTCATATTATTCGCTATATTATATTATCTTTTTAACATTTCTGCTTCACAGTTTATTGTTACATCTTCTTTAATGTCCATTAATATTAATTTTTTTTAATCTATTTTCTAAATATTATTATAAATACTATCTAATATTTATATTCATTTTACATTTATTTTTTTTATAAAAGCTGGTCTTAAATGATATTAGATTACTCGATTTTGTTAGTTTTTGTTTTGTTATCAATAATTAAATTATTATTATTGGAGTTATTATCTTCACTGTTACTTTTGGTAATATTGTTGATAAATGTTCGACTGGAATTTTGAATTATTTCTTAAAATTTATCTAGTTATTTATTGGAAGAAGATTCGATTATTACTTTAAGCCAATTTTAGTATTCTTATTCATTTTATAATTTAATTTGATACTCTTTGTCTTTAATTAATTTGCTGTTATATTCTTAATTATTCTTGATTTAACTTAAAGTTATTATTATTTCATTAGCTATTATTTTTGGTTTGATTTAGGAAAGTTCTAAGTTTATTCTTCCTCTAACTTCTTTCGATTCTTTGTTTTTATAATAGATAAATTCATTATTAATAATTGTGGCGTATCTTTAAGCCCAAAATTATTTGCGTTTAATTTTTATCACTCCTGATATTTTTATATCCATTCTATTATTTTTATTTTGTAATATATTATCTTACTATCAGAATAATTAAAAAATAAAATTATTTATATAATAATTATAAATATTCAAATTATGCATTTAGTTTCGAAATAATTAGATAAAATATTAAATGTATTATTGTGATTAACTAAAAGATTAATAAAATCAAACCAATTTTTGTAGTCTTGATAATTATTGAAAATTATTTCTATTCGTTAATTATTTTTGAGTAGTATATAAAATTGGTAGTTATTACAATTCAAAATATTATCAATATTCTAAATTATTTGTAATTATTATGTATGAACTTATTTTTTTCCTTATTAAAAATCAATAATGAATTTCGTATTATGAGGTGTTAAACAATTTACTATTTAGTTTATATTTATTTTTTTAATAAATTTTTCTTTACTTTTAATAAAAATTTCTTGCTGATTAAATGATAATTATATTTATCTTAAATTATAATTTTAGCTTTAAATATATTCATTAAATCTCATTTAATTAGATATTAGGTTTAGTTCTCTATATTTATCACTCAAAACAGAATTAGTTCTATAAAATACTTCTAATTATAACATAATTTTTTTTATATTAATTAAATGCTATTTAATATTATCAGGACAATTTTATATAATAACTATCTATTTATTTTTATGATCTGTGCACCATTAAAATCAGTTATTTAAGCAAACATTACTGTAATTATAATTTTTTTCTTATAAAAACTTAAATTTATTATTTTCATTTATATTATCATAATTTTAATTATCATTATTTTTAATATCGTAATAATTTTAATTTTTTTTATTGCTTCTTTTAATTATATCATCTTCGTTATTATAATTATTATCATTTTGAGTGATTTATTCTTTTGAATTATTTTTTAAATTTAATTAAGAATTTTAAGTAAGAAGTGTTTCAAAATCTTTATTTTCATCTATCTTTTCTAATTAATATTAATCTATCTTTGTTTAAAGTTAATTCTAATTTTAATATAAATATTATACTTATATTTAATCATCATCCAATTATTATTATTTTAATTTAAGTAAATTAATTTAGCAATCTAAATTTTATTCTTTTTATTCTTCCACACTTAAATTATTTATATATTAGCTTTAATTATCTTATAAATTTATAGGTTTCATGATATTTTAATTAATTAAAAAAGAATTTCATTGTATTTAAATTTAATGAATTTGATCTAATTTTTCTAAATTTATTTATGTTTGCTTATCTATAATTTAATTAATTAAATATGATTATTCTTATAACTATTCTTTTTCTTTATTTTTAATAAATTTTTCATTAATGACTTAAGAACTATTGTTATTGATCTAAAAATTTGTAACTTTAGATTATTCAAAAATAAAATTATCTTTTTTATTTTAAGATTACTAAAATCTAATATTAGAAGAACTAATGTTATTTTTATTTTATAATTGTTATTTGTAATTATTAGTTTAATCTAACAGATATTTGTACTAAGTGTTATAAGTGAATATTTATTTTTATAAACAATCTTCTTATTCAAGTATTCCTAATTAACATAACTTTATTTCATTTATTTTATTCTTTAAAATTTCTATTTTATTTTCTGTTTAATTTAATTCTTTTAATAAATCATTTACACGTTATACATTTTTATTGCAGTCTTTTGAATTTTTCTAAATTCTATTCCTTATTTCTTTAACAGTATCAATTCTTTTTCTTTCTCTATTTTACATTATATTACTAAATTTCATCTTATGTTTTTCTTTTAACTTTATTACTTTCTATCTTCCTACTTCTTTTTCTAATTCATAATATTACTTTTCTTCTTCTTTACAATATTATTCAAACGCCATTTAGATATCTTAATCAATTAATTAATCTAGTTTTATTTAAATTTTATCTCTTTAATTTTTATAATCTTCAATTATTTATTTTTCTTTTAATTCTTGTTATTGTAAATTTTCAATGTCTTAATCATTCTGTTATTTCTCATCACAAAGCTATTACTTTTTATTTTACAGTTGTTCTAAATAATATTATATTTTTTTATTGTATTCATTTTATTTGGTATAATTTTTGAATTCTCTATGTAATTTTTGATAGTCTTTATTTTAAATCTAATGATTTAAATCATTAATTTTTTGCATAAGCTAAGAGTAATCATATTAAATAAAGTTTTTACCTATAAACTTTATTAAAGAATGATATTATTAATTTAATTTGAATTAATCAGTTTATTCATTATCATATTTAATGGTTTTATTTGAATACTATTATATTTAAAGATTTAATTATTGAAGTTGTACTACCATTTGCTATTATTTTTAAGACAAAAATATTAATTAACTCTGTATTTTTTTAATATTTTAATTTAATATTTACTGTTCTAATTATAAATAAGCATCAATTAGCATTATTTAGTAATTATTATTTTTCATTTCATTAAAAGAATGCTAAATTACTTCAGTATTTGTAACTATTTCTGCTCTTCTAAGCAAATTAAAATTAATATCTTCTTTAAGCATTGCTTTTGTTTCATGAAGTTAATTAAAAAATAACATTTATTGATCTAGTTATTAATTAACCTATTATTTTTAAACACTATTTAAATGTAATTATTTATCTAAATTTTATATTTTATTTTTTGTAGCTTATTATTATAAATAACTATTATTTAATTAAATACTATTATATTCATTTAATAATTTATAGTCATTTTCATTTATGAAGCTGTCAAATTTATTAACTCTATTATCAATAATATTTTCTAGTTATTATGTCATTTTATTTTAATTACTTTTACTAAAATCATTTTTTTTATTTTCAGATTTACTTAAATATTAAGAATTCTTTTTTCTATTTGTTGAAATTTAGCAGTTAAATTATTTCAATTCAATCAATACATTACTTGTTTATATTTAATATTAATTAATGTTTTCTGATTTATTTAGTATTTCATCCTTAATAATTTTTTACTTTTGAGGTGATATGAATAAGTTTATTATTTTTTAATCTTCTTATTAAAATAATTATTATAGCATTTTTTCATTTAATTAATACATATTTAACTATAATTTATTTCAATAATTCTTTATTTATTTGAATAAAATAATAAATATACTTTAAAATAATTTACAAAAAATAAAAATATCAATTAAATATTATAAAAAAAAAATAATATTTTTAAAATTAAAAAAATAAATGATAAATATTTAGTAAGAAAAATAAAATTTGAAAATAATTTAAAATTAAGCAGTAATTTTATAATTTATAATTAAAGTTACTTGATATTTTATAAAAATTATGCTTTAGGAATAATAATTCATAATTTTTAATGAAAACTTGTTTTTAATGAGAATTAAACGAAAATCACATGAAGTTTCTTCCTTTTTAAACTTTGATAAATAATAAAAAAATTAATTTAGAAGATTTTAATTAAATGAAAAATATAGAATTTTAAAAATAATATTAAACTACTTATAATTATTAAACATTTGAATTTTAGAAAGATACCTAAGAAAATTAAAATATAAAATTTAATAATAAAAAAATAAATAAAAGAGTTAGCTCAATGGATCTATATAATTAAATAAGAAAAGATAATAATCATTAAATAAATGAATAAAATAGTTATAAAAAGTAATTTCTAAAAAAATAGTATTCTTAAATAAAATTAAACTAATGAAACAATATTATTTATTATAGTAAAAATCATTATTTATTTTCTTGACTTTATTTAACCAGTAACTTTTATTAAGAACTGCCTAATATCTAAAAAAATATATAAATTAAAATTTAAAAAAATTTATAAATATAAATATAAGATTTATATAAATAAAATTTATTTTTTTCAATCAGTATTTATATATAAATTATTTTAATAAATTAAAAATATTAATAAAAATAATAAAAACCTTCTTTCTTTAATATTTGAAAATAGTGAATGAAATAATGAGAAGATAAAGAGAAGCAATAATTATAAATAAGATAAATAAGACTTTTTTTAGAACCAAAGATAATTTCAATAGTTTATATTATTTCTAGATTGCATTATCACTTTAACCTCCTACCCTTCTTAACAAAAATATAGGAATGATAACATCTCCTTTAAATCCATAAGTGAATAATTCCCTTTATTCGTAACTGAGCATGTAGTGAGTATGCAGAAAAATAGCTGCTTTTAATGCGACTCCAGAATAAGGTTCCATATGAACATAAGTAGTGTCATTATCTCTATTTGGCTGAATTTATTGATTATTTTCATTCAATATTTAAGAAACCTACAAAGAATCATATTATTTAAGATCCATAAAGTAAGGTTGTGATATAAAAAGAGGTAACATCTTAACAGATGTCATATTGGAAAGTCCATTATACTTATCTTGGTAAAACTTAGCATTATTTAAATTTTCATATTTGGACTAATACTAACTAACTTCAGCAACTAAAACATCACACTAAACTCCTTGATAATCCACTTTTTTGTCAATCTTATTCATCGATGAACCTCTATATAGATCCGTAATATAAATAAACTGTGATTTCCTAGAATTAACAAAACTATCAGTACCCTAAATTTGAATTTCTTCTGCCCAAGGATTAGTATAATAATCAATCACATGAGATCCATTGAAATATTTGCCTTATACTATTGAAATATTCCGCCCATATATCTTATTATATTGTCTAGTCTTATCAACATCTCCTTTACCTGTGAATACTTCCTAATTAAAAGTTTTAGCTTATTCCCTCGTGAAATTAAAACCAGCCAAGTTTATTATAGGGTCCAATGAGGGATCCCCTCCTTATTATACATCGGTGTTTTTTAATGTTTCAATCAATGGATCTGAATATCCCCATAATAAATCATTTGCACTTTTTCTTATGGTAAAACCATTAAACGTAAACTCTATTATTATGTATCGAATGTATAATTGCAGTTGAGGTTGATTGGATTTCATGAAGATTGACATGAATTCTTAAGGATCAGAGATGAAAAACACGCTACTTTAAATTATACCATTAAATAGTCTATCAAAACTTAATAGTTTTTAAGCTTCTATGAAGTTGTATCTTGTTTTCTCGACCTCCATATTCACTATTTCTGGTTTTTCTATGAATTCTGAGAGCACTCCTAAATACTCTATTTTTTTTGGGAAAAGTTATTCATTCCAATTGTTTACGCTATAGCTCTTTGGGAAATTCGGATTATTTTTTAGTATATCGGGAACATTAAGAGTTATTTCTGAATTTAACCATTACTTTACTGCTAATTCCCAATTAGAACAGTATTAAAGTTTACAATTATATTGGATCTTCAAAGTATTTACTGCATTCTTATAAAAAGTTTAATAATTTATTTTTTATTAAGTCTAATAAACATCACATAGTTATATTAATTGCTAATTTGTCAGGACTTATTTGTTTTTCTGTTGAAAATCATTGTATTCTTAACCGTATTTTTACTCACAAATTAAATTAATAAAACGAATGCTAGATGCATCAAAATTATTAAAAATTTAATTTTGATCACATATTTATTATGCTTTTGGTAAATCAAGCCCATCAATACTTTAAATGAAAAAATCTTAGCATTAATATTTATTAATAAGTAATTATTGGAAAATAATTTAACTGATGAGTTCTGGCAAAAGATAATCTGATAATAAGGAAATCAGCTAATAAAGAGTTTAAGACCCTAAAGTTCCTATTGCAGCAATTCCTTTGTTGCCTAAATACTGTGATTTTTTCAAGGCAAATTCATTTACAATGTAATTTACATATTCATAAAACACTCTTGTTTTTGCTAAATCTCCGTTTAAACCAAATTTATTAGAAATATTTATCAAATCATTTTCATCTTTACTTTTTTTGAATTTTTCACTTTCTGAAAAAAAGAAATCTAAATTCCCAGGATTTAGAATTTAAAATTAATTATTATAGTATTTCTAATCAAAATAATCTTTTGCATTTTAACTATGATTAAATAATTTCATAGTCCAATCATTATCAAATGTAACATTATATTTTTAATCATTTGATATATTTTTAGAAAAATAGTCATCATAAAAATATGATATTTCTAAAAATCCTCCTCCGATAAAAGTTTCATTCATAAAAACAACACTTTTTTATGGAGTTATTCCTTTTGGAGTGTTCTTTGTTAATTCACAAGAAGTCCATTGTTTTGCTAATAATAAAGAGTTATTGCATTTTTCTTGATTGCAATATTAATTATTAATTAAATTTTGACTCGATTCTATAAAGTTCTTTATTTCTTTATTATTAAATAAAGCGAATATTTACTCTTCTTTTAAATTAAAATATTATTTCAAAAAGAAATAGTCACTTTTATGATTCCCATTTTATATTGCTTTTATCCAAGTTGATATTCCTCCGATTGTTGACCATCCATAATTAATATCATTCCATATTTGATCTTATTATAATCCATTAGTTATCTTACAATTTTAAAGAATTATTTTAAAATCTTATTATGTTTTCAAAAATACAAAATTTATACTTTATGCAACTGCTTATATATAAAGTTAATCTTCTAATCCATATATTAGCTAAGCAAACGCCTATTTAAATGAAATGATTATTAATTATTAGATTTTAATTATAATATAATTTATTATTAATTTATATATTATAAAATATAAAATAAAAATTTAAAATTATAATTAGATAAAGAAAACATATAAAATTTAGTATAAGATATAATATTTTATATATTACTTATATTGCAATTTGACTATCTCTGGCATTTTTCAGCTAATACCAAACTCCCATTGAACCTAAATTAACAACTTCGACTTTTGTATTAGGGTCCATTGAACTTTTTAGTTTCTCATATCTAATCCACATATTATAATTGACTTTTTCTCCATTGTCTAAAAATTAATAATCTACGAAATCATTAAACTCTTAATATGAAAAAGGACCTACTTGTTTTATTATTGGTTTTTTTCCAAAGTAAACAATATCCTTAGCATTTGAAACTTCATTTATATAGAAATCTCTTTAAATATAAGTTTCAGTTTCTCCAGGAATCAAACCCCATTGATTGTATGTTTCTTCTGTCATAATTATCTATTCTGAAGCAGATTACAGCGTCAGTTTCTCCAATCCTGGCTAAACTATTATAGAAAGAGTCAAAAATATTATCAAAATTAAGCTTTGACAAAACACTATTCTTAATATTTTGTCTTTGAAGCAGCAACAATTGCAAGTAAAAACTTATCCAACTTTTTTCATTTTTAGTATATTACTTAAATAATTATTTAAATTAATATTAATCTTATAAGTAACTATTTATTATATCTATTAAATTTTTAATAAATTTAATAATTTTTTTTATATATTTATTTTTATAATAATTAAATTTTTATATTTAATTTTTACAAGATCAATATTTTAATTTTTATGCTATATAAAAAAAGAAATTTTAAGATTCACACAAAATTATAAACTTTAAATAGAAATCATAAATTATATAATTTAACTTTATCTAAAAATCTAGTTGACACTCTATTTAATTTTTGTTTTTTCTAACATAATTAAATTTAAGATTCATTTTTCAATAATTCAATCTATTAAATTAAAAATTCTGAATCCTTTTTAATTTTATTTAAAAAATCAAATGCTTTATTCAATTTCTTTAACTAGTCTTTATTAATTTTATCATATAAAAAACAGCCTTTTTATATATTATTGTAATCAATTTAATCTTTTTTATTTATAGATTTTTCTTTTTAATAATTAATTTATTAAGTAATGAGTTAGTTTGATTACTTAAAATAAATATTGATTATAGCTTACTTTATTTGAATTAACTTGATTTTAGTTAATACAAAAATTATTATATTAAGTATATATAAATTAATTATTTCAATTAGGAGTCAAATGAGTTAAATAATTTTTAGTTTTGACATTAATTCTAGTACTCATAAATTTTTAATAAAATGAATGTCTAGATTAAACAAGAGAATTTTTCCGATGAGTTTCAATTCTAATATTATCATTAGCAACAGCTTTACTATTTTTAATATTAATTTACCTATTCAAATCATATTAATTATTATTCATTTATAAATCCAATTACTTCTTTTATTCAATACTCAATAAATACTAATATTCATCATCATCTGATGATATTTTAAAAATAATATCCGGCTAATTTTCCTTTTTATTTTGATTTAGTTATTTTTCAAATCCAGATGACTTTAATTTCAATAATCCTATTTCCCTTTATCCACTATCAACACCTTCCAGTTACATCCTTTATAAAACTATATTTTATAATTTACTTTTCGCTTTTTTAATGGAAGAAATAAGCAGTATGAATATCTTCTAAATGAAAATATTGCAAACCTAAAAAATCATAAGCTATTAACTCTTATTTTTCTTATTTTGCAAGCCAGCAATATTGCAACATTTTATAAAAATAGTATTTTGCATATTAATATTCTTAAATGTTTTAAAATGATTATCCTAAGCCTTGATAACTCAGAATTAGTAGTTGATATTATTATTTTTTCTTTGAAAATCTTTTAGCTACTTTTAAATGTTTAATACTATTATCGATCTTTAATAATACGAGATAAATATTTCCCAATTAATAATTGAAGTAAGATATGTTTTATGCTAATTGTAATTTATTTATTTATTCTGATATTTCTATTATACATTAATTTATATTATTTTTATTAATGTTTTCTAGTATTTCTTTTATTTATTTAATTAATTATAAATCATTTTCCAATTTCTTTACATAATTTTAACTATTGTATTTATTTTCTGTTAAATTTTCATCATTAAAAATTTGCTTTAAGTTATTTTTTATTTCAATTATTAATTCATTCTTTAATTTATTTTATTATTAATCGTGAAGATTTTATTCCATTTACTTTTTATATTAATAATCAATACTTGTTTAATATGAACAAAGAGTATTGATTGTTTTCTAAGATTCTTTGCTTTTTTATTGTTTTTTTTTATTTTCAATAAAATCTCTTTATTTTCTTTTAATTTCCTCATATTTTTATATTGCTTAGCTTGCTTCTTTATAATATTGAGTTTTATCAAATCCAAATTCATTAAATAATTTATCAACTTATCACTTTTTCCTAGCCTAAATTTCTTGATTATTTAATAAATATTTATTAAAGCTAGTATTAATTTATATAATATTTTAATACCTTTCAGATATATTTCTAATATCTTATTCATTAAATGATTATATACAGTCTCATTTTTACTTATTTAATTAATCATTTAATATCTAATCCTCATATAATTTATTTTAGTTAGTCCTTTTTATGTTATAATATTATTCATTTTAATTTAATTTGTTTTATTTTATATTTTAAATATTTTTATTTTTAATTAATCACTCTGTTTCAAATGATGAATCAGTTTTTTAAGTTTAAAATTTTTATTTTTTAAGTTAATTTTAAATTAAATTATTATTAGATTGATTAAAATATGATGATTAAGGTCTATTAGTTTTTATCATATGTAAATAATTTAATATATAATATATAATACAATAAAATTAAAAGAATAAAAAATAAACACGTTTTATTCAGTATAATTTCAATATTAATAATAAATTAAAAAAAAATTATAAAATGAAGAAAATTTTATTGATTGTTACATTTTTAGTAGTTATAAATTCTATTGATAATAATAATTAAAAAAAAGAAGCGGAAAAAAAAGAACAGATTAAATAATCTAATTAAATTAATTAAACAGATAAAAATTAACCTGAAAAGTAATTAATTTTATAGAATATTCTAGATTTTTAGATGAAGATGAAATGTTTATGGATCCATTCAACTTTTTTAGAAATAGAGAAGATGAAGATGATTTATTTGAAGATAATTAAGAATAAGATAAAACAAAAGAAGAATAAGTAGATAATAAGAATAAAGATAAAAACGAAAATGATAAAAAAGAAAAAAAAAGCAAGAAAATTAGAAAATAAAGAAAATAATTAGAAAGAAGACAAAATATATTATCTGATGGATTTTTCAATAATGATGGATTTGGAACGGAATTTGGATTTAACATGATGAAACATTTTGATAATATGAGAAAACAAATGAAAAATATGAGAGAATAAAAAAATAATGATCCTAATAGTCATAGTTATTCTCACTCAGAATAATATTTCGAGACAATCGATAATAATAATGGAGATGCAAAAAGAGTAGAAGTAGGATAAATAATGGATTAGAATGATAATAATAAACCTGAAATCAAAGTTATTAACAAGGCTGATGATATGCATGGAAGATAGTTGAATCCTGAGGAGGAAAAAGAGTAAATTTAGAAACATAAAAGGTTCTACTCTCATTTTAAGCCATTTAAACCATCTAACTGATTATTACATATTTCTTATATTTCAATAACATTTATACTTATTTATTAAATATTTTTTTATGTTTTTTATTATTTTGTATAATTTATAAGATAAATTTTCTAATTGTCTATATATATTTATAATTTTATTATAATGAGTTATATGTTACAAATTATTCATCGATAATTATCAAAAACAGAATAAGTATTGAAGTAAGATAGTGATTAAAATTAATAAATGCTTAACAATTTATAAGAAGAATTAAAATAATTAGAAGAAAAAGTTTTAAAACTTGAAAATTAAAGTAATGAAAATTAAAAATAATATGATTTGATATATGACTAATAATAAATTAAAATTGAATCATTAGAAAAATAAATAAATGAAATTAAATAAGATTATTAAAAGGAATGATATATTTATTGTCTTATTTAAAAAATAATTTAATCCATATTTATATAAGTTTTTTATAAAATTATAATTAAAATTAATATAAATAGTTTAATTAAGTCAAATTTTATTTAATAATAAATATTAATTGAATTAATTAGTATTAATATAAAATATATTATTATAATTTTTATTAAAAAAATATAAATGAAATATTAGAAAAAACACTTATCTATACAATTCGATGAAAAAGATAGAGAGTAATATTTAATATAAATATTTAATAAGATAACATTTGAAAAGTATTTACGGATGCAAAAAAAAAAGAAAAGCTGAATCAAAAGAAAGATATTTATAAAGAGAAAAAGAAGAAATAAGAAAAATTAAAAATGAAAAAAAAAATGAAAAGCTTAAAATAGCAAGATAATTAGGTAATGAAATGAAAAATCAATAAAAAAAAGTCGAAAAATTTATGCAAAAAAATAAATAGAAAAATAAAAAAGAATTATTAGTGACTGAAGAAAATTAAAATTTATAAATTATTACATAATTTCTGTGAATCTATAAATTTATTTTAAAATTTCATTTTATAAATATTCTTAAAATCATTATTAATCTTTATTTTCTTATTTAATTTCATGAAGTTTAAAGATTGGCATTTTGTTTTATTTCATATCTTATAATTTTTTCTAATAATTATCTATACTTAATTTAGAATTCTTAGTTTTAACTTATTTTTATGAAAATATATCAGTAAAATACTAAACTAATTTTTTATCAATAATATTATCATCATTTTATTAAGTATTTATTGTAGATTATTTATCCTTTCTTTTTTATTATTCTTTTAAATTTTTAATTAAATTTAGCTTTTAATCCCAAATAAACTTTTCAATCTAACTTTTCTATTTCTGTTAATCTTATTCTAACTTCTTCTATTCCTTATAAAATTTGACTAAGGATAATCCAGTTTCTCTATGAAGATTATTTTGATCATCCATCATTCTTTTATAAGATGATTATTGTCTAAATTCTTTGGCTTAACTTAAGATATCTTACTAAACTTTCTAAATATAATTAAGTTCTTTATTTTTCAGCTCTTTATTTTTTTGATATTTTAAATTATAAATATCATTAAAAATATCTTTCTACTCTACTATTTCTATATTTTTATTAATTTAGAATATTTTTGATTTATAATTATCATTTTATGATTGTCTATCAATAAAAGTATTTTTTTCTCTTCTTGTAACATCTATATTTTCTGTTTCATTTTTGTTTTATTAGTCTTGAATTTATTAAAATTCCAAATTAGTAAATATTTACTTATCTCCAACTTAAGTTTTTTTTAAACTTTTTTTATCTAATTTAAAATCGTAACCATAATCCTTTTTTTTTGCTTCTTTTTTTAGTTTCTAACAATTTAAATAACTATATCTTATTAAAAGATCAGTTTTTCTTAATACTTGTTTGCTATTATCTGTATCCAAAATTCTGATATCTTTTAAGTTAGAATTATAAATAGATTTATACTTTATTTTTTATTTCAATTTTTCTTCTTATTCATTTCAATATTAATCAAGATGATCTTTACATCTATTTAATCTATTTTTTTATATTTTCTTTTGTTTTTCTGCATTATTGACTTTATTTGATTCATTATTTTATATAATATTTCTATCATTCTGTAAATTATTTCTATCATTTAATTTATTTTTATTATTCTAAATAATAAGTAATACAGTTTCCTTTTATTGTAATTTATTATCGATCATATTAGTCCTTGGCCTTAATAGATCATCATCGTTAATACTTTTTTCACTCCTTATACTGTATTCATCTGGATCCAAATACATATAGTAATCTTACTCTTAGATATTCCTATCAAAACCAAAAGTTTTCTTTATTTTATTCATTCTTTATAAAACAATATAAATAATTATAAAATAAATGATAAAGAATTCACTAAATAAGATAAAATTCTTAAACAAATTATTAATAAACAAATATAATTTCAGCAACAACAATAATCAAGAAGATTCTCTAATATATGAAAAAAAAGATAACGGAATAATTTATTTAAAACTAAACGAACAAGAGAACAGAAATGCATTATCATTCAAAATGATTAAGCAACTAAAAGAGTACACAGAAATGATAAACAATGATGAATAAGCTCGAGTAGTAATATTGAAAAGCGCACATAAGAATATGTTTTGCGCAGGAGCTAATTTAAAAGAAAGAAAAGGAATGAATGATTTTTAGACTGAATAATTTGTAGAGAAATTGAGAAAGAGTTTTTTTGAATTTCGGAATATTAGTATTCCTACAATTGGATGCATTGATGGATTTGCATTAGGAGGAGGATTAGAGTTAGGAATGAGTTGTGATATTAGGATTTGTTCATCTACTGCTGTATTGGGATTGGTTGAGACTGCTTTGGCTATTATTCCAGGAGCAGGAGGTACCTAAAATTTATTAAGGTTGGTCGGACCTGCTAAGGCTAAAGAGTTAATCTTTACTAGTTAAAAATTAAATGCATAATAGTCATTATCATTAGGTTATATTTACATATATATATTTATACATTTATATTCTAATTATCAATATTATCATTCTCATTTAATCATTATTATTAATATTTTTAGGGATTGTTAATTATGTTGAAAATGACTATGATGCGGTTGACAAAAAGGCAGTTGAATTAGCTGAAATGATGCTAAAAAATGGTCCTATAGCAATAAAAATGGCAAAACAGGCAATAAATTAAGGAATGGATGTTGACATAAAGACAGGAATGAATATTGAAAGAATGTGTTATGCTGGAGTAGTATAGACTTAAGACAGAAGAGAAGGACTATTAGCATTTTAAGAAAAAAGGAAGCCAGTTTATTAAGGGAAATGAATTACATTAATATAATACAACAAAATCTACAATAAATATAATAATAATAATAAGAATATAAAATATAGATATTATCTTTAAATAATGAAGAAAAAAGTAGACTCTCGAATCCAGATTCTAATCGAACAGATAATAAAGATGAACCAAAGAGGATTATTTATAATAATAGGAGATCGAGGTAGAGACCAAGTAGTAAATCTTCATTATTTGTTAACAAAACAACAAAACAAAATAAAGCCAAAAGTATTATGGTGCTACAAAAAAGAATTAGGGTTCAGCAGCCATCGCAAAAAAAGAGCAAAAGAAATAAAGAAACTATAACATAAAGGTCTGTATAATTCAAATCAAGATGATCCTTTCGAAGTTTTCATCAGCTCAACAGATGTCCGATATTGTTATTATAAAGAATCCCATAAGATCTTAGGGAGTACTTACAATTTGTTAATATTGTAAGATTTTGAATCCATCACTCCTAATATATTATGTAGAACTATTGAGACAATTGAGGGTGGGGGACTTATTATAATGTTGATTAAGACCATGGATTCATTACGTTAATTATATAATTTGTGTATGGATGTGCATAGTAGATTCAGGACAGATTAGTTTGATAAGGTCGAACCTAGATTCAATGAGAGATTCATGTTAAGTTTAGCTAAATGTACTAATAGTCTCGTAATGGATGATGAACTTAATATTTTACCTATTAGTAGCACTATTAATTAAATAGTCAAGGATGATAATGAGAAAGTCAATGATAATGAACTATAATAATTAAAAGACAGTCTTAAGAATAATAATGTTATATATGAGTTAGTAAAAATGGCTAAGACAATGGACTAAGCCAAAGCCATAATGATATTCTTTGAAGTTCTTAACTCTAAATAGTTTAGAACAACTGTCAGTCTTACTGCTGCCAGAGGTAGAGGTAAAAGTGCAGCAACTGGAATAGCTATTGCAGCAGCTATAGTTACAGGATTATCAAATATTTTTGTTACTGCACCTTCTCCAGAGAATCTTAATACTTTATTCCAATTCTGTATTTAAGCATTGGAAAATATGGGCTATTAAGAGAATCTGCATTTCACAATAATTCAATCAACTAATCCTGATTTTAATAATAGTATTATTAGGATTAATGTATTTAAAACTCATAGATAAATCATCCAATATATTTTACCAACTGATTATAATAAGTTATCTTCCACTGATCTGTTAGTCATTGATGAAGCTGCTGCTATTCCATTAGTATATGTACAATAACTATTAGGACCTTATTTAGTATTTCTATCTAGTACTATCAATGGATATGAAGGTACTGGTAGATCATTGTCATTGAAACTACTTAATAAATTACGAGAATAGAATAAATTTAATACTGGAGATACTAATGTTAATATATCTGGTGATAGGATTCTTAAGGAAATAGAGTTGATAGAACCTATTAGATATTCTAATAATGATCCTATTGAGAAATGGCTATATGATTTATTGATTCTTAATGGCACCAATGTCAACAAACTCACACATGGACTTCCTCATCCTAATAATTGCTCATTATATATGGTCAATAGAGATACTCTATTCAGTTATAAAACTAGCACAGAACAGTTTCTCTTTAATCTCATGAGTTTATTTATTGGCAGTCATTATAAAAATAGTCCCAATGATTTACAAATGATTAGTGATGCTCCTGCTCATGCCATTTTTGTCTTATTGGGGCCATTAGAATAAAACGATAATAATAATAATAATAATGATAAAATAAATGATAATAATAATAAGAAAAGTGTAAATGTGCCTGATGTACTTTGTGCAATATAGGTTTGTTTTGAAGGTAATATCCGATTAGAGAGTAGAGAAGAAAATAAGCAGAGAAGTGTTAAGCCTGCAGGTGATTTAATTCCTTGGACAATTAGTGATTAATTTTAAGATGATAGTTTTGCAGGACTAAGTGGTCTTAGAATTGTCAGAATTGCTACTCATCCTCATGCTACAAAAACTGGATATGGATCCAAGGCATTAGAGTTATTAACCAATTTCTTTGAAGGAAAACTCATCTCTATTCATCATGATGTCCAAATGTAGCCTTTCTTTGAACCTTCTGCATTTACTTAATATATTAATAATAATAATAATAATAATAATAATAATAATAATAATAATAATAATAATAATAATAATAATAATAATAATAATAATAATAATAATAATAATAATAATAATAATAATAATAATAATAATAATAATAATAATAATAATAATAATAATAATAATAATAATAATAATAATAATAATAATAATAATAATAACAAT
>Ga0315908_10001043_pt1 | contig 21403 bp, 12 predicted proteins | sample LakEriMetagenome_12_FD_203520 | JGI IMG/M metagenome (GOLD analysis project Ga0315908, IMG submission 203520) | Freshwater fungal communities from buoy surface, Lake Erie, Ohio, United States - Buoy 4 MA124 | ecosystem: Environmental > Aquatic > Freshwater > Lake > Lake biofilm | place: USA...
TTAATTTGGAAGATTTTTTATCATAATCTCAAAATTAAGGTTTTGTTCATTAAATAAAGTTTTTAGAAAATTGGAATCAAAATTATTGACTTATTTATAATTAAATAATTTTAATTACTATATTAAATGGTCATTATTTTGATATTATTATTATTAATTTGGATTTTATATAACAAAAAAATAAAATAATAATTATGGGCAATTGTTAAATGAATTGCAAAGATATACTTAACAATAGCAATAAAGATTTTTTACTTTCTTAAGCAAAATAAATTCAAAAATAAAAACAACTATAACAATATACAAACTCACAAATAAAAAATTAAGAAAGCAATGATTCAAAATAAGATCTTAGTTCAGACGAAAATAATCCAGAAATAAACCAATAAAACAATTATTTATTAGAAAACATTCCTCTTGAAAAAGAAATAATCTAAGAACTTCCAGAACTAATGACCGAAAACAGTCGAACAACATACTTCAAGCTCAATGATTTCAATTATGAAAAAAATATTCTTCCAGAATTCCAAAAAGAAATCGAAGAACTTCCTTATTATGGTCCTATTTTAGTTTAAGACAATGCTTATTACATTGGTCAATTCAAAAACAAAAAAAGACACGGTCGAGGCAAATAAATATGGCAAGATGGATCATAATATGAAGGATTCTGGCAAAATGATTTACCTAATTTTAAAGGCAGAATCATCTATAAAAATGGAGAATATTATGAAGGCGAGTGGAAGGATGGAAAAGCCAATGGATTTGGAATATATTAAGATTTAGACAACAATCAATACGAAGGTTAATGGAAAAATGATGAATAAAATGGAATCGGCAAAGAAATATACATAGATGGGTCAACTTATGAAGGTATAATTATAAATAATATTAAGTATTAATATGAGGATATTTTATTTATAAATAAATATAAATAAGGTTAGTTTGTTTAAGGAAAAAAACATGGGGAGGGGGTATTGATATTAAAGGATATGAGTTAATATTAAGGAGAATTTATGAATAATATGATTGAGGGAGAAGGAGAATATAGATGGAAGGATGGAAGAGTGTATTGTGGACAATGGATGAGGAATTTAATGCATGGGTAGGGAGTGTTTAGTTGGAAGGATGGTTGAAGATATTGTGGAGGATATATTGAGGGGAAAAAGGAGGGGTATGGTGAATTCTATTGGGGAGAGACTGAATGGTATAAGGGAGAGTGGTAGCAAGGTTTAATGCATGGTTAAGGTTTGATGAAGATTCGAGAATAACTAACCGACGGAATTTGGAGGAAGGGGATTTATATTTTATCAAAAGGATGATTATTTAATTATTCTATATTTATCTTTATTTTATTATCATACTTCTTTTATTATACTATTTTTATTATATATCATATTATTTTTTATTGTTTTATAATATTTTTTATTATATTTTTTCTAAAATATTTATATCATTTTATTATTTTATCTAGTTCTTATATTGATTCTTGATAATTTTAAACACTTTTTAAGTTACATATATTATTTCTTAATTATAAATATCTATTCAAATATCTTTCTGTATCTATTAAGTTTTTATCCAAAGTATCAAAAAATAAAGACTAATTTTAAATAGTCGATTGAGTTTATTCGTTTATAAGATTTATTGAACTTTATCCATTTGATAAAAATTTTTCACATTATTCTAATAATGATTTAATAACTTTTAAATTAGAATGATCTTTTCCATATTTGATTTGATAAATATCTAAAGCTTTTTAATAATATTATTATGCTTCTTCATAATCTTAATACTTAATATTTACTTAACCTAGTTTAAAATATAATTCCGCAGTTAATATATGCTTTTTTCCTAATACTAATTCTATTATATTTAATGCATTTATATAATTTTCCTATGATTTATGTCTGTTACCTATTTCATCTTTATATAAAAAATAGTCTCCTAAATTATTATAAACATCAGCTTAAAAAAGTTAAGTATTTTAAATTTGATTATTTTGGACTTATAATTATTAATCTATTTCCTGGAATTTTTTTAATGCATAGTTAAAATAAATTAAAGCCAAAGGTTTTTTCTCTTTTATTTTATTATAAGATTTTCCTTAATCATTTATAGTTTACAAAGTTTAAATATGATCTTCTCCTTAAATATTATATCTTATATGTAAACATAATTAGTAAAAATTAATTGCAAACTAATATAATTCTATTTATTATTATTACTATTATTTAGCTTAATTTATATTCATTAATGAAAGTCCTAAATATTAAAAAATAAATGCAACATTTATTAGATTTTTTTCTAATAAATTAAATAAAATCTATTATTTTTCATATTCATCTTCAATAAATTGTGACAACTAAATTACTGTTTCGATTTCATAAAATATAATTTTAATAGCTTTTTGATAACGAATTATAGCTTTTTAGTATTTTCCTTTTGAATTGTTATTTAAGCCTAATAAGTTTTATACTTAAGCTTGTTTTTCTGAATCATTTTTGTAAATATCAATCATGTCTTTTAAAATCCTTTTTTATTAATCAAATTTAAATGTTTCTTATAGAGCTTTTTATAACAACATATATTCATCTTCATGATCAAATTTTTTAATAAAACTTTATTAAAATTCACCGAATTATTTAAAATTCTTATTAATGTAATCTAAGTATTCTTATTATTTTAAAAATTCTATTTATATTTCATTGATTACTTTGGATTTAATTTGATTATTATATTTATATTAAATTGTTTTATTTTCTTCTATTTTTATTACTTTAAACTAAACTTAATTTTCTAATATAACTTCATCTTCACCTCAATAATATGAATATTTTTTTATAGAAGTAAAATTAATTTGTTCATTATTTATATCATCAATTTTTATTTTTAATAAAGTATTCCTTGCAAATTATACAGCAACTCCTAAATTAGTTGAGCTAGATGAAAATGCTTTAAATACTTAAAAATTTTCGCCTTATTTTATTTATTATAATTCATTATCATTCATAAAAGTTCCTCTATATAATTCATTAATTATTTTTAATTCATTATTATTTATTTATTATTATTTTAGTTCTGAAATTTCTTTCTAAAAATTGAAAATAAAATATCTAATTCTAAATATCAATTCTAAATCTTCTGTATTTAATAGTCTGTTAAACATTAGATAAATAAAACTATCTAATGAATAATAATATATAAAAGGATATTATCTTGAATTTTTTTGAATTTCAATTTTAAATTTATTTAAAAAATCTTTTTGTTTTACTCGATCGTTTTATTCGTTATAATTATATTAAATATATAATTCACAAAATTCAAAATAATCTATTTTTGCTTAATCTTCATATACTAATTTTTTTTTAATTTTTTCTATTAGACTATTATAATTAATATAAGACTAAAAATTATCATCTTCTTAATAAACAATTTAATTAATATTGTTCATTACATCTTTAAATATTATATTTGATGATTGATTTTATTTTATAATTCTTATTAATTTTTTTATTTCTTAACTATTTAATTCATAGGGCTCATTATATATTTTTATTATTTGTTTGTAAAATTATTATAATATTTTTGAAATATCTTCATTATTATTTATTAAAAAAAAATATTTATCTTAATTTTCATTAAGAATTTAAATACATTAATCTTAATTTAAAAAAAAAAAAATTCTTTGTTATTAATTTTACGACAATAATTAAAAAATCTGCTATTGATTATTACTTATCCAAATTATTTTAAATTTTTCTTATTGATTTGTATTATTAACTTATGATTCCATATAAATGCAATTTATTATAATATAAAGTTTTATTAATTAATATTGAAACAATTATTGAATCTTATATAAATTTAATTAGTTTTATATACCATAATTTAATAATTATAAATTTTTAACATTATTTGCTTATATTTTAAATATTATTATAATTCTTACTATATGATGATTAAATTTAGTTTGAGAATTATTTGTTGTTTTAGGAATTAGAACCCCCTAAAAGCCTGATAATTCTAAATGAAACTAAAAACCTTGGCTGATAATTATAATTTATATATTTATAAACTTATTTGATAATTTTTATCTAATATTTATCAAATAATTAAGAATAAAATATATTTTTTCATTAATAAAATATCTAAATAGATAAAAAAAAAATTTGAATATAAAAATTACTTAATAATATTTAAAATTTTAATTATAAAATATATAATTTTTTTATTTATTTATTAATAACATGGATATAGATTATTATTTAGAAATGTATAAAAGTAAAAATTATTAATTACCATATTTTAATAAATAAATTATTAAATAACAAGAATAATAAAATTAAATTATAGATTAAAATAAAATAATTGATAATAAATATTAAAAGTATAAAACTTATTAATAAGAGACTAAATATGATATATAAAAATAAAATTAAGAATTAAATTTTTATTCTAATATTCACAAAAATAATTAATAAAAAATAAAGGAAGAAAATTCTTTAAAAAAAGAAGATAATAAGGATGATTTAAGATTAAAAAATAAATAAGCATTTAATTATAATAAGGAAGATTTACCTAAAAATTATAAATAAATGAAATAATTAAAAAAAATTGATATAGTTAATATGCCAAAAGATTATAGAATGAATTAAAATTTTAAACAAGTTTAATATTAATAAACTTAATAAGAATTAGATTATCATGAGTTTAAATAATAATTAGAATAAGATAAATTTTAAAATTAGATTAATTTTATTTAAAATATTGAAAATAAAAATAATAATATAGTTGATTTTTATAACTATAATGACATTTAAATTAGCTTTTAAAGTATTGAAAAAAATGAAATAAAAGAAGAAAATATCGATTTTAATGATTTAAACCTCAAATAAAATAATAACTAGAATTAATTATTACAAAACGAATTTATTTAAAATATTTATAAATTTATATAAAATTAAGAATTACAAAATATCATAATATAAGGATAACCATCTTTATTTGAATATGATAAATTACAATCTTAATATTTGGTTTATAAAAATAAAATTCAATAAAATTAAAAACATTTTTTATTTATTGTTTAAGAAATTTAAGATAAATCTTCATTTTTTCAATATAAATTAATGCCTAATAGTTATTAAAATTTTATTTGTAAAATATTAGATTTTAACTCAAAAAAAGAAATAATAAGAATTGAAAAAAAAAGAATAGATGATAATTTTCTAAATCTAAAATAATTTGCTCATATTTATTATTTCAACTAAAATAAAGAAAAACAAATAATAGCTTATATAAGAAATAAAACTAATTAAATATCATTCAAATATGAAGTATATGATACAAATTAAAATTTAATTATTGAAGTAATTAATAAAGAATTTTACTTTAATTTATTGTTACCGAAATTGCTAAATGTTTTATAAAAATAAATGATATTTAATATAAAAGTAGATGAAAAAATAGTAGGAACTATTACAAAAGTAAAATAATAATAATTTCTTAAAGGATTTGGACGTTAATTGGTTTAAATAAAATTAATCAAAAACTTAAATAGATTATAAAAAAGGAATAAAGCTAAATTTGTATACTTAAATGTTAGCATTATGTGTTTCAATGTTTATAGAGCTTTAAACATTTGATGATAGAGTGGAATGATAATAATTTGATTTATTATAATATATTTTTTGATAAATATAACTAACTAATAATTTTATCATTATCTGAAATATAATTTAATATGATCTTCCGGCAAATTAATTTAATTTATTATAAATAATAAAAAAAAATAAACTCAGATAAATCAATGAAAGAAAATAATTTCAATCATATTAATTTTGAACACTAAGCAAATGATAATAATGAATTTAATTTTAATAAGTAATAAATAATAAATATTTAAAAAGCAATGAATTAATATTCAATGTATAAAATGATAAAAATGAAAAGGAAGCTACAAAATACTTACTAGTATTCAAAACATTTGTATTTATTTTCATTTTCGCTTTTCTTTTTATTGGGAAACTTTACTTTGTTCCTTCAATAGATACTTCATGTTTAAATGATCCGATTCATAACTTCCTGTAATACTTCAATTAGCAAATAAATAAAGGAAATGATGCTACTAAAGCACTCCAAATTTCAAGTTCTCTCTTAATGGATTTCTCATTTATAGTAGTATTTATTTATTGGTATTTTATTTCTTTTTTAATAATTTAGGGTCAAATACACAAATAATTCAAGGCTAATTTTAGTGGTAAGCGGTTTTTATACTTTTAGAGCTTTAAATTAAGCTTTAATTTAAATGAGTTATCCTTAAGGTTTTTATTGGACTTATCCTGGATTTCCTTCTTTGGTAGTTCCTTATGGAAGAACCAGTGATTTTTTTTTCTCGGGACATACTGGATTTTTAACTATTTGTTTATTTGAATGGAAGACTGTCAAAAATTTTAAAATGTTTTTTTTGACTTTGGCGATTCTTTTATATATGATTGTAATTTTATTGATTTTTAGAACTCACTATTCAATAGGTAATTATTTTTTTATTATTTAGATATTATGATGGGATTTGTATGTGCTCATTATATTTTCACACTTGTTAATAATAATATTATTTTTTTTGATTCATGGCTCAAATATTTACTTTAAAAACTTCATGGCAGAATTTTTAAAAATAAAATTTATGATTTATCATAAAAAAATAGTAACTTATCAAAAAATATTATGTGAATTGTTATTTAATAAAAATTTTTACATTAAATTCGTTTATTATATTTACTAATTAAATTTAATATATATTTATTTTGATAAGCAGATGTAGTAAATTACTCAAAGTTAAAATTTAGTTGAATAAGAAGTTTAATTTAAAATAAAATTTGATAGTTTAGAACTAGCAATTAATTTTGATTCTAAAATTTAATTAATTTTGTAAAAAGGAAATCTAAAATTTAAAAATGATAAATATTATTTATTGCATAAAAAATAAAATCTTTTAATTTTAAATGAAGAATTAAATTTTAATATAAAATGTGTATTTGATAAAGAGAGCTAAAAATTTTTAGAAAATAAAGTAAATTTTGATTTTAATAAAAAAATGAAAAATAATATGAATAAGGAAATAAATATTGAATAATAATAATATATAAATTAATTAATAAATAATATTATAGATAAAATTAATAATAATTTTAAAACCTGAAAACACTGTAAAAATAGGAGGAGTTTGTTAAATAGATTTATCAGAATCTTTAAATAATTAGTTGTCATAAAAATTATAAAAAAGCTTAGAAAGGTGCCCAGATAAACATGCGAAAATTAAATTTAATATTGAATTTGAATTAGGTATATAAACATAGGATTTTAATTATATTGATTATCTAAAATTGATTAAATAAAAAAGTCTTATTTTTAATGAACAAGATTATTTATAAGAAGTACATAACTATAAATTAATTAGAATTCTGAAAAAAGAGATTCCGTTAATTAAAATAAAAAAAATTTTTAATCTTTGAAAAAATTTGTTTAAGATGATAATTTAATTGATTTTGATTAAAGTTAAGAATTTAAAATAAATAAATAAGTAAAAATTAATTATAATATTAATTATTTAGAAAAAATTATTTATTTAAGATGATTTTAATTAACATAATTAAAATGACTTAATATAAGATGATGATGATTTAAATTAATAATTAGATATATTAAATATTAAAAATTTATAATAAGAATCATAAATTTAATAATTAGAATTATAATTTAATAAATTTCAAACATAAATAAAATAATTAGAAGAAGAAAAATAGATTTATTAATAAAATATTGAAAAGATTAAATTACAAGTAATATTTATTAAAAATTTATATTTAAAGGAAAAATAAAATAACGATTAACTTGTTATGTAAATAGAAGAATTAAATTTATAAATATAATAACAGAAATTAATAATATAAAAATAAAATGAATAATTATAATCTCAATAAGATTGATTAGAAAGTAAGCTGAAAATGGAATCTATATTTAATTAAAACATTACGCAAAGCGATGATTTAATAGATAATTAAGAAAACATATAAACTATTAATTAATAAATCATTTTAAAATAAGGAGATTGTTAAATTAATTTGATAGATTGAATTAAAGACTTAGAATATTAATTAAAAGAAAAAGAATTATAATTGGATACAAATATTAAAATTATAATAAAACAAGAAGAATAAATAAAATAAGAACAAATAAAAAGGAAAGAGTTAGAAGAAGTAAAAATTTAAATGTAAAATGAATTTGAACAAAAAATAAGAGAATGTTTATCGTTTGATGAGGAAATGAGTAAAAGTAAAAAAAGTTTTGATTTATCTGTAAAATAATAAATTAAATAATAAATTAGGAATTCAATGAAAAAATGATGGATTTTAAAGAAAAATAAAGATTAAAAAATAAATATGCTTAAATGAAAAATAAATTAGTAAGATTAAAGTTATAAATGGTAGAAATAATGGGAATAGCTTATGAACAAGGAGGAGATTAATTAGTAGATAAAATGATAATTAAAATAAAATGAATAAATTTTACATATAAATAATAAAAAATAAAGATAATAAATATATAAAAATAACATAAAGCATAAAATATATAATTAAAGGAATTTTTTAACTATTTAATTATCAATTATTACTTTATAAATTAACTTAATAACTTAAATGAAAACAATATAATTATATAAAACCTCATTACTATAATTACTAATAGTAGTACTTCTACTAATAATATAAATTAATATAAGCTCATGTGAATCCTCCTGTTTTGGTCTAGCAATAGAAGGAGGTGGTGATCATGGTGCTTGGGAAGTGGGAGCATTAAAAACAATATTAAAATATTATCGATAAGGCTATGTTGTTATATCAGATGTCTCAATAGGAGCTATTAATGGACTTTTTCTCTCAACCTTCCCCAAAACTAATATCAAATAATCAATAATAGAGATCAAGCAACTTTGGCTAAATCTTAAATACAGTGATATTTACCAAAAACCTACCTTTTCTCAATGCTTTACAATATTTTTTTCAAAAGTGCTTTATTAAATAACAATGTTGAACTATCTCTACTTTAAAGAATTTTCAGGTCCCATAAAGTAATCCTACCTTTAACAATACTAGTAACAGATGTTACTAATGGGGAAAAAAAGTATTTGATTTAGATAAATTATCAATAGAAGAATCAATAATTAGAACCAAATAATATTTATCGATTCCAGTTTTTTTAATCAATGATTATTAACTCAACAGTATATATTGATAGAGGACTATTATAGAATCTGGATATTGGATCTTGTGTAATGAGATGTTGGGAATTGGGATATAAATATTAGGATATTGTTATTGATGCTTTGATAACTCATGGAATACCTTAGAAGAGTTGAACTTATAAGTTTCTTAATATATTGGAGAGGAAGAGGCTGAATAACTAATCAAAAATAATATATAATATTTTTATTTTTGAATTATTGACAATAAAAATCTTTTATTTTTTATTCTTAATATAATTATATTAAAATATGATAATAGTCAATAATTATAATATTAAAAATATTATTAAGTAATTTTATATTTAAAATATATTATTAAATTTTTATTAATAATTTTGAAAAGTTATTTTATAAATTAAGATAAGGGTATTAATTTTTAAAATAATTAATAGTATTATTAATGAATAATGAAGAGGATTATTAATGAATAAAAAATTTGATTTATGATTAGTATAATAAATGAATAAAAAGTATAATTATATGAATAAATAGTATTATAAATGAAAGAATATTGATCAGTTTTCCATCTAAAACTCTAAAAGCTATTTAAAAATGATTAAAAATTCATCAAAACAAATAATTCCATTATTATCAGTGTCAAAACTCTTGAAAGTTTTCTTGATTTCTTTTTCAGTAGGAGGAGCTACTTTGGTGTATTTGGCTAAATCTTTCATCAATTATCCCAATTCTTCAATTTCTATAAATTAACTATTATCAGTATCAACTCTTTAAAAACATTATTTGGCTCTGTCTATCAACACTTATTTGTTAGCTAAAACTTGTCTGATTGCTTCTTTGTCTCTTTTTTCTGCTAATTCTTATTCTTCTTGTTGTTTTTGTAAAGATACTTATTTATTGAATGGTTTTTTTTACTTTTAAACTGTTGATTAAGTTTATGTTAATGTGTTAGTTTGGTAATTCATTTATATTATTTTTGATTATATTTATAACTATGATTTATTTATATGAAAATTATTATATTATTAATCTTTTATTTTAATTTTTATGGATATAAATTTTTTTAAAGAAACTAATTTTAAAAATATTAGTTTAGTTATTTTACTTTTAGATTATATATGGAAAAAATACTTAAATTATAGACAATTATAGAAATTTAAAATATAATAAATTCCTTAGGAAATAAAAGAAGTTTTGATTGTAAATCAAGAAGATTTCATAAAATCTTAAAACTACTCTTAAGAAAAAATGATAAATAATATGAGATATTCCTTTATAAACTTCATAGCTGAATTTTCTTTGATATATTTCATGATATACTAATAAATTTTCTAAATGGTTTATAATTGGAAATTTATTGATAATTCTAATGAATTTTAAGTAAGCTTTTTTTTTATTTAATTAATCAATATTGCTTTAAAATTAATTGAACTTCCATTTGAAATATATGCTATTTTCAAAATAGAAGAAAAATACGGTTTTAACAAATACACTATAAAACTTTACATATCAGATAAAATAAAATAATTTTTAATAGAATGTTTTATATTAATGATATTTTTGAAAGGATTCATAATGATGGTTAATTGGGCAGGAATCCATTTTTATATTCACTGTGGAAATTTTGTAATAGTATTTTTATTTATATTTGTAATGATTTATCCAAATTTAATAATGCCGTTATTCAACAGCTTTTTAAATCTGGATGAAAATAACTCATAAGAAAAATAAATCCTTGAAAAAGTATAAAAATTAAGCTCAAAATTAAACTTCCCATTAAAGCAAATTTATAAAATAGATGGAAGTAAAAGAAGTGATCACAGCAACGCTTTTTTCTATGGATTAATGAATAACAAAAGAATAGTGATCTATGATACTTTAATGCAAAAAATGGAAATCGATGAAATTGTTGCAGTAGTTTGTCATGAACTTGGTCATTGGCAATTTAATCATTTTATTAAAAACATGTTTGTATAATTTACTTATATTTACTCTATTTTTTATCTTTTTTCATTTTTAGTTGATAATCAGTCTTTTTATTAAGATTTTGGGTTTGGAGAATATAGGACTGTTGTTATTGGAATGTATTTGTTCGGATTAATTATTGTGCCTATTAATAATATTTTTAGTTTTTTAGTACTTTTAATGAGTAGATATAATGAGTTTTAAGCGGATTAGTTTGCCAAATAGTAGAATTATGCTGATGAACTTATTTAGGCACTTATTAAATTGAATAATAAAAGTTTATCTGCTCTTATTAATGATCATCTTTATTCTATTATTCATCATTCTCATCCTACTGTTGTTGAAAGAATTAAGGCCTTGAAAAAAAATAAAAAAGCATGATAATCTTAACTATTAATATATTTAAATTATTATATTAAATTATATTTTATTATATTTGTAAAAATGATTAAAAACATAAATATTATAATTTATATTATTATAATTTTGAATATAAAAGATGATTAAATTAGTGAAATATATATAATATAGCGCGATTATAATAGATAAAGATGCTAAATAAAAATTAAATCCACTTGGCTGGTAAATCCAGTTTTATAATAGATGAAGAAGAAGAAAGAATAATAAGTATTGGGAATGACTTTACTATGAAAATGTTAGAATTGTTGTCCTTTAAAATAAAAGATAATGGAATTTAGAATATAGAAGAAGAATGTCATTGTATCATTCATGATAAATAAAACAAGATTATTTATTTTGCAGGTGAATCTAATAAAATATTCTCTTTTGATAAATAAAATTAGATCAATTTATTTTTAACTGTCCCTAATTTTAGTTCTATTAACAAACTAATTAAAATTAAGGATAAATTTATTATTGTTCATAAACAAATTGCAATTTATGATTTTCTGAATTAAAATATGTATTTCCCTAAGATTGATAATTAAAATGATTAAGAAAGTATAATAGATGTAGAAAGTTCAGATTAATTTATATTTGTTTTAAATCAGTCTTCAATTATCATTGTTAATATCGATAATAACAATAATAATGATAATTAAATAATTAAACTTGAAAATAATAATATAAATAATAAGTCCAAGATGTTTTATGATAGTTATAGCTAATCTTTATATATTCCTGGACATAATTAATTATTTATAATAGATTCTCATTTTAAATTAAGCAAACATGAAAATATTATTAATTCAACAATACTTTAAGTATTATATGCTTGTACTTAATTCATAATTTTTGAAACTATTGATAGAAAACTTGCTATTATTAATTAAGAAATTATTCTTTAGACTATCTCATTAAATTCATCAATTTAGACCTTACATTTTTATCAATAAAACTAATTTGTTTATTTTTTAGATGATTAAGGAGTTATTCATTGTTTTCATTTATAGATTGATTAATTATTATTATAAAAATAACAATAAAAATAATAATAATTAAAATAGTAATTAAAATAATAATAAGAATAAAAATAAGTATAATAATAAGAATAATAATAACATTAAGAAGAATATCAACAAAAATATTAATAAGAAAAACAGGAATAAGAATAATAAGTATAATAGCAATAAAAAGAAGATAATGATAAATAATAAGATGATAATGTGTAAAATGTAAAAGATGAAGTTATTAAATTGTCAGGACTGAAGATTAAAAAAAATGAATTTTAACAAAAAGAAGAGACAATAGCATAAGACATTTTCCAAGTAGGATAAACAATTTAATTTTAAAATAAACGTCGATTCCTTCATTGGTGCTAACTAGGGAGCATCTACCTTTTTTGTCCTAATGACTTGCCTACCGAATATCTATATATTGAATTCTCAGATAAAAACATGCATCCTAATATTACTTTACCTAATGTTCATTCACTTTCCCTTGCCAATATGAATATACAAGGAGCTATCTTGGCATCGGTTATTAAGGAAGATAATCTTGATGAATATGAAGAAGAAGAAGAAGATTCATTATAATAATAGGCAAAAATTAGTCGGCTTATTTATAAGAGTTTCAATAAGAATTAATATATTGATTGGGAGGTTTAGTTATCTCAAAATGAAAGTTGTTAGAGTGTTTATATGGGGAGAGAATTTTGTGGGGTTATTACTGATAGTTAATTAGTTAGAGTATTTGATTTGAATGGAAATAATTTGCATGTCGTTAGTTTTGATCAGCCTTTTGTTACTATTATTGGTTATGAACATTACATCACAGTTGTTTATTTAGATAGTTTTAATTCTTTGTTAAATAATTAAAATGTTAAACTTTAAAATTATGTAGTTACTAATAGTTAGATTATAATGGTAAGTTAGAATAATTTGCCATTAAGTTTTAATTCTACTATTTAGTATATTGGATATTCTGATGAAGGCATGTTGGTTTGTCAAGATTCTTAAGGAGTTGTCAGAGCATTTGTCGCTAATTCTTATTGGACTACTATCAAAACTAATAATTAAAATAATAATAAGAAGTTTTTCTAACTTTTCTCCATCACAGATTATAAATTGGTTGGATATTATTTGTAGTCAAATAAACATGAACCTATTGTCAATTAAAGACCTAATTTGTTATTGATTGAAATTTGTCCTAATATTGTTCATGATATTACTAATAAGGATACAAATGAATAATAATTCTTTGAAAATCTTTATAGAAATAAATTAATTCTGTAACATGAAAAATATCGTTATTTATAATTTTAATACTATTAAATTTTGAGGGATTCTTAAGATCCGCTTTCTGTAATTCATTAAAGTATTTTAAGTCCTGATTAAGTATTAGAAAAGTAAAAATAACTTGATAAAACTTGTTTGGAATATTTTAGAAATTTGTTAATCAATTAATAATTTTAAAAGGCTATAAGTGTTGCTAGTTCCTTTATAATTTTGACCGAAAGTATTGAGATTTGCATTAAGTTAGCTTAAAGATTGGAAATCAAATATATAATACCAAAATTATAATCGATATTACAGGTATAATTTATCTATTTTACCATTTTAGATTAAATAATTTTAAAATGATATTTTATCGAAAAATAATATTTCAAATCTAGATTATGATTAGAATTAAAATAATATGAGTTTTTCCTAGTAAATGTAAATGAATAATTAAAATAATAATTAAAAATAATTTAAACATGGTATTTCATTAAAAAGAATTGCGATTTAAAATGTAAATATTTTTTTTATATTTTAGACTTTAATTAATCCAGTTACTGAAGAAGAAATTTATTCTTAAATATAAGTTTAGTAACCAGTAAACAGTAGTAATATTTAAAATAATAATAATAATTAGTAATAATTAAAATAATTTGAATAAAATTAATACAATGAAAATAATTTTTAAAATGATATTTAATATAATCAAAAATAATACAATCCATTTAAATAAAAATAGAATGCAGATGAAGATTCTAAAAATATATTTGAATAGTTTTAAAAGAGTGATAAAAAAAGATAAAATAATAATATAAATAACGGAAGTTTAATAAATAAATAAAAATTATGAATTTATAAGATATTATATTTCAAATAATTAAAATTATATTAATTTATAAATATATTTTATAATTTATAATTATATTAGATTAATATGGCAGTGTGAGCAGCTTGTTATTTTTTGTATTTATTTATGATTATTCCTTTTTTAAAATAATTTTATGATAAGTTTATTCACTTATTTTAAAAAAATAATGTTTAATAAAAAAGTAATAAATCAGAATAAATTCGAAAAGAATTAGACCATTAAGGTCTTTTAAATGAAGAAAAAAATTTGAAATAATGATAAATCTAATATTTACTTTATTTTTACAATAATTAAGGATATTTATTTTTAAAACTCAAAAAATAAATTGATTAATATTATTGAATATATTGAGATTTATTTTTTAATAATAATTTATATTTTATCACATTTAAATTAATATATTAAAATAAAGCGGAATAAAATTATTTTTGATGAGTGACTTTGAAAATATTCAAAATTTTAATAATGAAGTTGAAAATTAGCCTAAGAAATTGAAAAGATTAAAAAAAGGATAAGAAGAAAATAATGAATAATTTGAAATTAATTATGATAATAAATAAAATATTTCAATACTAAATGAAGATATTTAAGATGATAATCAATAATTTGAAATAGATAAGTATTAAAAAAATGAAATTAATAAATAATAAAACAAAAAAATAAAAAAGGCTAAAAAAAACAAATATATATTTATGGAAGGGCAAGAATAATAAAATAAAAAAACTAAAAACATAAAATAAAAAAAACATGAACATAATTAAAATGTTGAAAATTTAAATGAGGGTATAGAAGACGATGATATTGAAAATGAATTATTAAAAGAAATCATGGATGAGGAAGGAATATAATTCATTCAAAATGATATAAATAAAGAGGAAACTTAAATTTAACATATAAAAAATAATAAATAATAAAGAAAATTAAAAAAAAATAATGAAGATGAAGAATAACAATAAGATTTTTTTGAAAAAGATTAAGATTAAGATGAAAGCTATATTGAATAAAAAAAAAGTAATAAAAAATAAAGAAAATTAAAAAAAATTAATTTTGAAGTTAATGCTGAAAGTATTTAAGAAGACATTGATGTGACATTAAATAAAAATATAATTAAAATTAAAAAAGATAAGAAACAAAAGTAAAGTAATGTTGAGATCTTATAAAATCTACAATAACTTTCTAATATATTTTAAGTTGAAGAAGACAATAATGAAAATAATCAAACATAAAATAATGAACTTGTTAAAAATAATAAATTCATTGAAGAAGATAATAATTAAGAAAAGGGAAAAATAATGTAAAAAGTAAAAAAACAATTTAATGAAAATATTTTGAAAGTTAAGAATAAATTAATAGGTGAAGTAGAATTATAATATTCATAAATTTAATAAGTGGAATAACTATAAACTTAAGATAATATAATTAAATTAGTAGGAAATAATATAAAAATAACTAGAAAAGAAATAAAAAAAAATAATATTATTACTAATTAATAAAATAATTAATAAGATTTCCAAAAAAATAATATATTATTATAATAAACACTTATTTTAAATTAAAAATAAATCTAAAAAAATGAATAAGTAAATTAATAAATGGAATTAGAAATAATTTTTGAAGATGAAAAAATATAAAATAATATTAATAGTGATTTTTAAGCAATATAAAATGCAAAAAGGTTTACAGAAAGTCAAAATATATGGTTAGATATTTAAAAATCAAGTAAAAAAAATAATAATTAACAAGAAAATAAATTTATTGATAGTAATCCTAGTAGCGGAGTAAAAAATTATTCAAAGTAATAATTTGAATAGTAAATAATAAAATAAATAAGAATATAGAAAAGTTAAAATTTTACTATACAAGATTTATAAAAAAAATTTAAAAAAACAGAATTTAATGATTTAGAAAATAATAAATAACAAAATAAATTAAAATAGGCAAATAATATTGATAGTAAATTTGATGATAATAATAATAATAATAATGATGATGATGATGATGAAAACGATAGTGATTATAAATTAGATGAATAATAAAATGAAGATTAAGAAAAAAGTTTAATTTCTTAAAGTGAGGATGAAGAAGAAAAATATTTAAAAAATTTGAAAATAAGTGAATAAATAAATGAGGAAGATGAAGTTGATGAAGATTGAGGAAGTGATGATGAAAATGAAGAAAACAGTGATAATGAATAAGACAGTGAAAATTACTATGATGATGAAAATAAAGATAAAGTAGAAAATTAAAAGGAATTATAAAAGGAAAATAAGTTATCTGATTATAAAGAAGAATTTAATTTTTAAAGAAGAGGATTACTTAAATTAAAGCGATTAAATAATGATCAAGCTAAAGAAAGAGAATTGAGAAAACAAAGAATAAAACAATAATAATTTTTTAAGTTTAAATAAATGAAAAAGAAATTGAAAGGAATTTTTGAAGATGAAGCTGAATTGGGAAGTGATAATGAAGAAAATGATAATAATGTTAAGGAAATTGATAAAAATGATATAGAAGAAAAATTAGATAACGAAGATTCAGATCATGATTTAGAAGATTTGATTGAAAATAATGTTGTAATTAATATGGATGACGAAGAATATGCTCAAAAAAAATTTCAATAAGATATAATGAAATCGGATGAGAAATAATTATAGAATATTATTAAAGGATTATACAATAAAAAAAATAGAAAAAATGTTAGTGACTTAGATTTTGAAACTAATAATATTGACAAATTGAATATAATTTAAAAAAGATTATTGCAATTAAATTCACAAAATAATAACAATAATATTAATTTAGATATTAGTGATCTTAAGAATAATAATTTACAAAATATAAATAATAATAGTTTTAAAGATGATTATGAAAAAGAATAAGAACTTTAATTTTTATTAAGATAAGATAGATAGTTGAAATAAAAATTAATCAGAAAAGAAAAGGAAGTGGATTTCTTTGATGAGAAATTGGATTATCAAGTTAATGTAAAACATTTAGTTAAAAATAATAGCATACTAAATGTATAATAATAAAATAATAGTTATAATTTTTATAAAAATACAGCAGATACTCAAAAAGTTAATGATGAATTTGGAATTCAAAATGGTTTATTAAAAATGAAATAAAATTAATAAGAATCAGGAAATAAAACTAATAAAAGTTTTCTTTCTAAGATTTTCAGTCCATCTTAATAAATTAATTTAAGATCTAATCAAAAATAGTCCTTTAAATTTACATAAAAAATCCAAAATTAAAAACAAAATTGATTATTTATATTTTATTTTAATATATAAATTTTTTCAAATAAAAATTGCTATATTTTTTAAAAATATTTTGAATAAATTTTGATCATAAAATAATATTTAAATGAGATATAAATACTGGAGTATATAAGAATTTGAGTTAAAATAGAAAATAATATAAATTATTGCAAAATAATAAAAAGGTTATATTGTTATGATTATTTAAAATAAAATTTCTAGAATTTTTTAGATTAAAATAATCAATAATAAATGGATGAGAATATTCACCAATTATTTGAAATTTTTTAAAACTAATTAAATGAATATTAATATTGTATTTAAATAGACAAAAATTTGATTTTAAATTTTAAGGTCAATTTAATTAAAAAAAAATTTATAATTTTAAAATTTGATTACCTTGATTTCCATATGATATTTAATATATTAATGAGTAATAAAAAGAAAAAATAAGTAAATATTATTCATATATAAGGATTAGAAAATAAATATATTGTTAAAATTAAAAAAAAATAAAGAATAATAAAATGAAATATAACAAAAAATTAAAATAATAAAAAATTTATTTTAGAAAAATTTTCAATTATAACTAACTATAAAAAATTAAAAATATTCAATAATAATTTATTAATCAACTAAAATCAATAGATTATAAATTTAATTACAATAATTTGGCTTGTTTTTATTCGGTTATTCATTTATTAGCTATTTCCAAAATGATCTAATATATAATATTTATATTTTAAACTTGACTATCCATCTTTTATTTTAAAACAACAAGAATATAATTTATATGTTATGGAATAGTTAAAGAGTAAAAAAGAAAAATATTTTTAACCAGCTTTTCATAGTATCTAAAGATTAATTTAGTGGAAAAAATTTCATGAATTATTAAATGGTCAAAAAAATTTCAAAACAAAAAAGTACGAATTTTATTCTGTTACATACAAAAATAATAATTTTATTAATTTTATAAATTCTAATAATAATAATAATATATGATAATATGATAATATAGTAATATGATAAAAATTAAAGTGAATCTAAAATAAATCATTTCTTTAAAGTAGCTTCAACCTCAGCATCAACATTTTCTCCTTTATCCAAAGCACTCTCCCATCTAACTAACTGAGCTAATCCCTCAATGAGGATATTACACAAATCGACTTCTCCCAACCCAATTCTATCAGCATTAGAGATATCAAACATTCCTCCAGTAGAATCACTATCAACTCCTCCAGTTCCTCTAGCTTACAATTTCATACTATTTAAAAGATTCTTCCAGTCCTTTCTAGTACTCAATTTAGGTAATTTGACCATAGCTCCAGCTCTTAAACCAGTTCCCAAATTAGAAGGACAAGTTAAGATGAATCCTAAATGATCAGTCCTCATGAAACTAGTTCCATCCAACTTCAATGACTTTTCTACTTCATCACATGCACTAATGAATCTAGCAACAACTGCTCTCATGTCTTTTCCTTCAGGAGTGCATTTATCTCTTGATCCTTACATACTTACTATTCTCAAATGATCTTCCTCACCTACCCATACGAACAAATTCTAATTCTCATTATGGAAAATACCTCTTGCATCTGGCCAATGTCTACCCATTCCTGAAGCTAATAACAAAGTAGAATCAGGTTCTTAAAAGAGGTTACCGCATTTTCTTAACATCTCTTCCTTCTCTTCTGACATTCCATGAGGCTTAGGAGCATAAGATCTACTTCCATGTAGAGGATAGTAATCTCCCTTAAACTCTCCAGTCATCTTCAATAATCCTTTGACAGCAATAGCTTCCAATTATCTTCTTTCTTCAAATCCAATGACAGGTGGTAATCTAAATCCTCTAATACTTCTTCCAGTCCTGACTCTGCAAGTTAATACATACTTTCCTTCAGGATCAATGTCAGTAGTTGATAACTTACTAATATCCAAATTAGTAGGTTGGATTCCATCAGCAGGATATCCATTATGTCTGTTACTGATAATAGGATCAAATAATTCCTTGAATAATTCATAAGATTCTTCATCTCCAGCAGTAATACCACAGGTCTTAATGTGAGGATGTCCTGGATTGTCAACTCCAGTCTTTATGCAGTGATAGAGAGTTACTCCATTTTTGGTTTTTAAGTGTCTTAACTTCTCATAGAGTTAAGGATTGGCTCTAAGAGTCTCAGCCATAAATGAAGAATGCTTTGACAAATCTGGCATTTGTTCAGGGCATACTCCTTCTTTACCTCCAAAAGTTGCATTCTTCTCTTCACAGACATATACGTCATCTCCAAGACCACATTTTATCCAGTCAGGGAGCTTAGCTGTTGATTCAGTGGTGTAGAACTTAGATTCCATTTTTAATCTTTGGATTTTATTTTTTATAAATCTAACTATGTTTTTTTAATATAGCATTTACACGTGTTGTATCTTTATCTTACTATTATTAATTTATAAATTCCTTTTATAGTACCTATTATTTATATATATATATATGAATATATTTTTACATTTACATTATATTTTAATAATTTAACAAATAATATAACAATATGAATGATTAAATAATAGATAATAATTATTCATTAGATAATTAAAGAAAATAATCTAATGATATATAAAATTAAGCAATGATTTATTAAAGTGAATAATCCTTTAATATAGATTAACAATTAGAATAGCTCTAAATAAAAAAAATTAATTTATAAGATTAAATTAAGTTATACAAAAAGTTAGACGAAATTTCATTATCATCAATTAAATAAAAACCGTTTAGTATTAATAAAGATGATTTTAATATAAAATTAATTTAAAATCCATTGAGTTTTATTTAGAATAATTTTATTATAAATTAATAACTTAATTAATAAATTTTATAAAAATAAAATAATGACGACTAAAAAAATATAATTAATAAGGATAAAAATAATAATAATAAAATTATTAATATTTCAAACTTAATTAATTATAACGATTCAGGCTTTTAAAATAATTAGAATTAAGAATAAGAAAACAATAAATTAAAAAAAAATGAATTAGAATTACTATTTTAATCATAAATAAAAAAATAGTAGTAGATAAATTAATAAATTTAAAATGATATTAAAAATAATAAATTAAATTATTTTGAATTCTTTTAGATTACCGATATAAGAATTTTAAAAGCAATTTTTAATATTATTTAATCATTAATTATAATATTAAATGTAATGCTTATATTTTTTAGTTCTTTTAATTTTATTAACTACAATAATAATTTATTGTAATAAAAGCTTTATCAGATTTAATTATCAAATTATATAGTATAAGCTTGTTAAATAATATAAGCTATATTAAGTTTTTAGTTATTTACTCAAAATTGATTTTATAAAATAAAAAT
>Ga0315908_10001047_pt1 | contig 21337 bp, 20 predicted proteins | sample LakEriMetagenome_12_FD_203520 | JGI IMG/M metagenome (GOLD analysis project Ga0315908, IMG submission 203520) | Freshwater fungal communities from buoy surface, Lake Erie, Ohio, United States - Buoy 4 MA124 | ecosystem: Environmental > Aquatic > Freshwater > Lake > Lake biofilm | place: USA...
ACTTTAATTCCTAAAGCAGTCTCTATTTCCTGATTCAAATATTTTTAATACTCTTTTGTATACAAATCTGTAAGAATATCTTTAACACTATAAGGTTCATGGTTGACTTCCTTCAAAACTGTTATATCATCATCATCCACTAAGTCGAATTTGATGTGCGATTATGAAATATTGAAGAATTTGGTATCATTCACCATATCCAATTTACCCCATATCAGGAATGATCCTTCTTAAGTTTATCTTGCAGTTCCAATGTCTCCTTAAATATTTTTAAAGTTAACTTCTACTGTTACTCTCACACTTTTGAATTTTAAATAAAATTCAAGATTTTTGTACATCACTTTCTATTGACTTCTATCAATCTTTAAGCTTTTTATTGTAGAGTTTACTATGCTGATGTTTACTGCCACGTCATTGTTTCTCTCAATTTAAACAATTGGCTGATTTTTGCAATGAGCTTCTAATTGATCTGAGATTGCATTCATAATATTAGGAAGTTATTTTAAGTCTATGTTATATCTCATATTTGAAGGTAAAGCACATTTCAATATGTTTTGTGATAGTAGAATAGCTGCTACAATTATTAATAAGGAATATTTCATTCTAAAATATTTATTTATATTTAATATCTATTATTTATAGATATTATAGATATTTTTATCTTCAACTATAATTTCTGATCTTATTATTTATCTCAAATTATTATAAAATGATAATTAAAATTTAATTTATTTTTTATTATTAATCGAATCATTTAATTTATTAAATAATCAAATAAATAATTCAGTCTAAAATTTATAAACGATATCTTAATTTATAATTTTAAAAATATGTGATAATTAATTTTATAAAATTAAACTGTGTTTAATTAAATTATCTATTTTTTATATGTTTAAGCAAAATTTTATAAAGTATTTTAAAAATATAAAAAATAATAGATTTATAATTTATTTTCACTAAATATTTTTATGATAATGTTCAATAAAATTTAATTGCCATATATTTATAATAATTAATAAAAATTAAATAGTTCTATGTATTATTATTAAAAAAAATTAAAATAATAATATATATTACTTTAATTCATATTTATATAATATTTATTATAATAATTATAAGTATTTTATTTTAAACTTTTGATCAATATTTAAAAATTAAAAACTAGTTTAGTTTTTATAATTCAACTAATGCAATATCAAAAGCATCCTTAAATGTTATCCAATTAATCTTCATGAATTAGATATCTTCTTAAATATTATTAATTTATTTCAACTTATTATATACAGTATTAACTAAACTAGAAACCATATATGCCTTTTCTTCATTATTAATTTTATGTGTTTATCTGCAAAATTCAACAAATTTTTCTTCAATTATCTCTCTAAATTCTTAAATTTCTACATAACCATTTTCATTTTTATCATATTTATGAAAATTTAATTTTAAATTACATTTGAAATTATAAACTCCTGAAAGAGTTACATATTTTAACCAATCTATAAATTATATATAACCTGTATTTTCTTTATCTATTGTTTAAAATTCATATTCTATTCTTTTTTATGAAACTTTATGGCCATCTTCATAACAATAAAAAATATAACACATTTCATTTTTACATATTTTATAATCTATTTTAATAAAAATATTTAAAAATAATGACATTTATAATAAAAATAATAATAATAGTGAAAATAATGAAAATAATAATTATAATATTGAAAATAATAAAAATGAAAATATTAATGATATATATAATATTGAAACCGTTATTATAATCTGCAGCTTTAAATGATGCGAATGCTTTTACAGAATTCTCATAAACATTTCTACTAACTTAAGAATCATCAAATTATACTCCATAAAATTACCTAGACTAATTAATAGCAGAAATTAGCACATCTACCATACTCTAATTATATTATTTTTAAAGCATAGACTGTTCCAATTTTTAAAAGAGTAGTTCTCTATTACAGCAAATAGAGTCTTTCTTAAAAGTAACTTACTCAAAAATATCCAAAAAGAATTTTTTTAAAATCAAATATCTTGAATAAATGCAATTAAAAGTAGGTACTTAAATAAACTTAATGAGAAAATCTTATAATTCAAATTAAACATCAATCCACTATTAAAACTCTTCAATGCTAATATTTTTATCGCAATCCTCATCAATATAATCGAAAATACTAATTGAATAAGTTTCTATTTCCTCTTTTGTTGGAATTTTCACTTCTGCGATTTTGCAAATACCTCTAATTGCGCAAGTCAAAGTGTGATTCAGTTCATCCATTTCTATTACTCCATTTTTATTGAAATCAAATAAATGGAAAATGAAGTCTAATTTATCTTAGAAATCTGTTCCTGAACTTATAACTAATGTTGAAACACATTCATAAATATCTACCATTCCTTCTATATCTTTTTAATTTTAAATCAGAACAAAAAATAATTCTATGTAATTATCTAAAACGCTCCCAAATATGTTATTAAAATCCTCAAAATTTATTGATTGCTGATTTTCATAATCTTCATTTATTATTTCAAAACAGTCATTTAAAGATTCCAAATTATACTTTTTCAAGTATTTCATCATTTATTCTGACCTTTAGCTTTTTTATTTTTCTAGTTAAAATAAGTTACCCATTTATCAAAGATAAAAACAATTTTTATAGTATATATTATAAGTGTTTTTTTTTAATTATTTTAATTAAATACAATTTATTTATAATTATGAAAAAAATCGCTTTAAAATCATTTTAATCGTTACTTAATAAAAATTTAAAATTATTTTCTTAGAAAAATTATTATAAAGTATTAGGAATATAACAAAATAGTTCTGAAATAGAAATAAAAAAAGCTTATCTTTAATTAGCTAAACTTTATCATCCTGATATAAATCCTTAAAATACAGAAAAGTTTAAAGAAATCAATGAAGCCTATTAGGTTTTAAAAGACTAAAATAAAAAACATTAATATGAATAAAAACTAAAAAATGATAATAGTTAAAATAATGAATATTAAAATTTTAGAAAATAAAATAACTATAATGAAGATTAAAATTTTAATTACGAAAACAACAAAAATTATTAATATAATGAAAAAATAAGATAAAACTACAAACAAAGAATGAATCAGCATTTTGATTAAGGGGATTTGGTAGAAGAAGGATTTATAAATAATTTAAAAAAAAGTCCTGAAATGATTCCTTTAACGTAAAATAATAATTTAATTTAAGAATTGTTATCTTTTTAATGTGTGCGAAAGTATTTTATGTTTCTTTTGTAGAAAAAAACAATAGAGATTTATAAGAGAAAGAGTTTAAGAAAAAAGTAAGTGATAGATAACCAACAATAAAATTAGAAGATGAAGATTTAGAGTATTATAAATAATAAAATAACTATAAAATAAAAATGAATAATAATTAACAATAATAAGATCCTTAGATATAGATGAACTCATACAAATAAAAGCTTCAGGATTATACATTTTACCAACTAAATATGACAAAATAATAAGAAGCTATATTTTAGATGCAAGAAAAAATCAATTAGATGAAATTTCAGATGAAATATTAGACATAGAGGATTAGGAATACATGTTTGGAAGATAAATGATGAAAGAATAAAACGAAGAATTATAATAATAATAAAAGCAACTTTGATCTATTATACTTTATACTTAGAATTTTAATTTATTTTATCTTTTTATTAATATATTATGCAAAAATAATATCTTATTAATGTAAAATTTATCTTAATATTCAAGAAATTAATTTACATCTTGCAGCAGCCACCTTAATTTAGGGACTTAAATGATATTTTATTTATTAAAAAAACTGTTGTTAGTCAAATTAAATCAATCAATTAGAAATTTTAAGATTCTTTTATTAATTTAATTTGTAAGTGTATGAAAACTACTAATTTAATTAAAGGAGATTTAATTTTTAGTTAAGGTAAATTTAATTAAATATTAAAGATAATTAAATTGATTTGATTTTTATTTTAAAAGGTAAAATAGGATAAATAGAAATTGATTAAAATAGTGAAAACATAACTTAAATAAAAACGGATGATAATAACGAATAACTGATAAATTATTACATGACAAATAATAACTTTAAATAAAAATTATATTAAATTTAATAAGATAAAAAAAATTAACTAAAATTAACTAAAATATATAAAGAGGGAGAGACTATTAATGAAAAACAGTTTTTTGATAATGAGCTAAAAACTTATTTAGCAATATGTTTATCAGATTGTTTGTTAATAATATTAAAAAAAAAGGATTTAGATTAGCTGCTTAATCAATAAAATATTAATTATCTTTAACATTAATCAAATATAGATTTTCTTTTATCTTTAAATTTATTTTCTAAATATGAAAATAAATCTCATATTAAAGAAATTTATTTTAATTCTAAAATTTTTAAATATACTTAAAATCAAATTGTTTATTCTCCTAATTAATAACCAATTTATTTTTATATTGTTAAATCTGGTAGCTTTTCAGTAATAAAATTATTATATATATAAAATAATTCAATATTTTAAGATTATTAAATTGTTTTCAAATAAAATAATTGAACATGATGAAAAAATAAAATTTATAAATATAAAAAAAAATGAAAAATTTATTTATAATTAACCGGAATAAATTTAAATAGATATTAAAAAAGAAGGATAGTTTTTTGGATTTGATGAATTAATAAATAATGATGCTAGAAAACATAGTGTAAAATGTATATCTGAATCTGGAGTATTAATAGCGATTAATAGGAAATATTTTATCTAAAAGGTTTATTCTGAAAATATTTTAAAAAATAGTTTAATTGAAAGTTAGGAAAAATAAGATAAGGTTTAAAATAAACATCAAAATTAATTTAATTTTAAGTAAATTTTAAAATAATAATCTTCTTTTAAATAAATTTATTAAAAAATTAACTCAATTAGTAAGAAACTTAATAAAATAAATTAATAAAATGATTTAAATTTTTCTATTATTAAAAATTTTTCATAATAAAACTTTTAAAAATAATAAGATTCTATATAATCTAACATAAATATTATTTTTTCAAAAGATTTGGACAATTAAAAATTACCATTTTAAAATAAACTTTATATTTAAAAAAAATTATTCTAAAAAAATTAAATTTAAATCTAAAAATATCAAAAATTAAATCTTGATTTAAAATCAGAATCTTTCATACCATCAATTTAATTATGAACTTAGTAAAGTGAAGAAAATTAGTTATGTTTAATGAGCAACAATAAAAAAGCAAAAAAATAAATTAAAGAATAAACAAAAAATAAGAAAGAACGTTTTTCATTATCTAAAATATTAAAAACTGATTATTAATGAATTTATATATTTAAACTTATAATCATTAAATATAAATTTATTTAATTTCTTTAAGTAATTCTTAGCTTTATATTTATTAATATTGATTGTAAAAGTTTTAGAAATTGAAAGAAATATCTGGGTTTTTATGAAATTTAAATTGCAATTTAATTGACAATTAGATAAATTTTAATATCAATAAATAACTCTTATTTTCTTATAGTTTACTATTATTAATTAGTATTTTTTACTAATTTTACAAAAATTATTGTAAATTTTTTTCATAAATAGTATTGAAATTATTTGTTTATTATTGTTCTTCATCTAAAAATTCATAAACATCATCTAATTCTTATTTTAATTATTAATTGCTTAATTTTAATTTCTAATAAATTTACATTAATTTATTTTAAACTGATTAAAAATATTAATAACTTATCTATTAGTCTTATTATAATTAATAAATTTTAACTTTGTATTCTGGATTATTAATATAAATTTACCAATGATTCTTTTTAAAAAATTAGTTAGTTTTTTATTATTTCAATTATTCGATTTATTCTTAGAATAAATCCATTTATTTTTTCTATAAAAGGAAAAACAACTATTATATTATAATACTAAAAATTAATATACTTTGTGAAACTAATGCTATTCCAAATAAATTCAATTTATATTTTAAGAAAAATAAGTGTGAAATAAATATGAAGTTTAATTCAAAAAGTCAATTATAGCTAAATTAAATTGAAAAAACTAATTAAAAAGATTTACAATTTTTTTTGAATTTAATATTTTGTTTTATATTTTTTAGTAAGTATTATTATTATCATCATCATCATAATCATAATCCTCATAATCAATTGACTAATCAGATTAATTAAAAGATAGTTGAATATGTTATAATTGAGAATCTTGATTAGAATTATTAAGTAACTAACGGTCAGAAGAATGATTAAGAGAAGTAAAATTAAATACATAATTATTAATAAGATGAGAATCAAATAAGGTCTACCAAGTAATCCTATCAGAATCATCAATAATAAGCATACTGGTGATTAGTGCTTTAACAGGATGTGAGATTTAGACTTAATAATCAAATTGAAGAGGAAGATTGATAATATTTCAATAAAGTTAATAAGGAGAGTTAGCAGTCCAAGGAGTGTGACCATTTAACATTTCATAAAAAATAACTCCTAATGACCAGATATCACATTTAGCAGAGAATTTCTAGTTGTTTAAGATCTAAGGACACATGTATAATGGGGTACCTACATTACTGAATAGACCTGCCTATTCCATACAAGAAGACACAGTCCGAGCAAATCCAAAGTCTGTTATCTTAACCATATTCTCTGAAAGCAGAATGTTTGCAGGTTTAATGTCACGATGGATTATTTTTCTACTGTTTAGCTCTTTAAATCTGACATAATACATTATTATTATATTATATTATCATCTTATTATCGTATAATTATATCATAGAATGGTATGAATATTAATTGTTATATGTATTTATACCCTTCTATGATTTGCTTTAAAAACAACATAGCCAATTATTCATCGATCCTACCTTGCTCATGCTTCTTTAAAAATTATTTAAGATCTCCGTCCTGACAAAATTCTAAAAACATGTAAAGATTCTTATGAGTTTTACTAGCATCATACATCCTTACAATATTAATATGCTTAATCTGCTGCATGATTTCTATTTCTCTCTTCAATAACTCTAAAAATTTACTTTCAGATGATATTCTATCCAACTGGATCACTTTCACTGCTACCAATTAAGTTTCATCTTCCTTTAAGAATCCTTTGTAAACATCTCCAAAAGAACCTCTTCCTAATAATGTTCTGCTTACTACATATTTCCCAATTTGTTTGTAGTTTTTACTCATTATTAATTATATTTTTTATTACTAATATCATTTGTCTTCTCTTTTTTATTTATTTACTGATTCTATTTGTAATAATTTAATATTATTAATTTTTTATCTATAATTATTATCATTAACAAATTATATATTATATCATTATAATATTTATTATCATCAAAATATTATCATTTTATTATTATAAATATATTTATATTTCAAATATTTAGTAATTCTCTTATTTTTATTTGGTTGTTAAGGAATTCTTCTCTTTAATTTTTTAGTTTAAGTAACAATTTATTTTTTGGCTCATACTTGTATGTTTTAATATTTTAGTTAATATCCTTATCAGTTTTTTCTAATTTATGATCATCGTAACACATTATACTTTACTTTTAATCATTATTTAACAATTAATAATCAAATTATTCAATTTCAGTAACAACAACATTAAGATTATTAAATTTATTTTATTTGCTATCAATAGTATTAATTGAAGGATTAGATTCATATTTTTTAGAATCTAATTTTTAAACTGAACTTTAATTGTTATTTTAAATACTTTAATTTTTGCTAATATGTGTTATTTTTTAAGAAAAACTATCGGAATTAAAAAATTCATAGCTTTATTATTCTTCTTATTCTGATGATTATTTTTATTGATAATCAAATTTTTTTAAATTTTAGCTAGTTTTTTTTCCTTATGAATATTAAGATTCTTATTCTTGCACTAATTAATACGGATTTTTTTATCAAAACTATTAAGCCTATTTTGTTAATTGTTAATTTATATTTTTGAAGTTCTAAAGATAACTTTAAGCAATTTAACATTTATTTAATAAAAGTTAACTATTATTTTTGACGCAATTTTTATAAATCATTTCCTTTTATTTTTCCTTTTAAAAATTAAATAGTTTTTTTATTTGTTATTTAAATTTATTGTTTTGTTAATTAATGTCTTAATAAGGTTTATTTTGCATTTTAATCAACTTTTCTTTTTAGTTCTTATTTTCATAAATTTTTTATAAACTAGGAGTTAATTAATAACAATTGAAAGTGTGTTCTATGATTTATTATTTTTCTACAATATCTTCATTTGTTAAATTCACTAAATTTATTTTTATTTTATTTTTATCTGTATCAATATCAACTTTCTTATTTTATAAATCTTATATTTAATTTTTATTATTTTTTAATTTATTATAAAATTTTAATTAATTTAAAGTTTGTATTTTATTATAAATTAAATTTTAATTTCTTTACAATGAATTTACAAAAATTTTTTAATTAAATTAATCAAATTATAGATTTTTGAAAAACAATTCTAAATTATAATTTATAAACTGATCACTAATATAAACTCCTTAAATTTAAATGTAAATAATTTTAATAGCATCTATTAAGAATTATCCTCCAAATAATTTTTTGTCTTTTGGATAACTTCAATTCATTATTGTTCAAATTAATATTGCCACAATAAATAAATAAATATCAATTTATTTAGTCTTTTTATCTTGTATTTAAGCCCAATATTTTTAATTTATTAATAATTATAAGGAATCTATTTTTTACCTTATTTCTTCGATCATTCTAAATTTATCATTAGTTATCCAGTTAAACTTCATAATTAATATTAAAATCATCAAAAATTTTATTTAGTCTTAGAATAATTATATATTAAATATGTTTTATTAGAATTTTTAATGCTTTTTATTTTTTAAAAAATCATATTAAAACATAATTTTTATTTAGTCCTTCATTTAAAATTCATTATATATATTTGAATTTATATTTAGCCTTAATTAAATAAGTTCTTTGAATTCAACTGGTTCTTAATATTTTATATTATTTTTAAATTCAAATTATTAATCTTAATCAAGAGTTTCATTAATTTATTCTTTTATAAATTCCTCTTATTCTTTTATAAAGTTTTCATATAGTTAAATAAATTATAATGTTGTCATATTAGAATGATTAATATTCATCATTGATTTATTAAAATAATAAATAAAACTAAATTAACAAATTATATATTAGTAAATAAAAATGAATTAAAATCAAGAGAATTTACAATTACCAAGTTTGAATTAGAATAAAAATAAATAAAACGAAGATAATGTAATAAATAAAATAAATTATAAAAATTGATCAAACTCTTAACTAAAATGTAGAATATAATTAAGTTAAGATGTTAATAATAAATTAAAGAATTAATTATATTAAACAAAAAATTCTTCAGGATTATAAAAACAAGAAAAATCAACAAAAATAATAAAATACAATCATTAATCACTTTTAGAGTCAACAAAGAGCATTGAATAAGAATAAATATTCAGATTATAAAATGATATAAAAAACTAACAGACTTAATTAATGACTACGATATCAGATTATAAACTTTAAGAAGAAAAAAACAATGAAAAGAAATATAGAATTAAGATGAGTTTATTAAAATACAACATGATTCAAAGTCATCAAATGAATAATAAAGCAAACTAGGATTTAATAAATTTAACTCCTATAAATCTAGAAATAGAATGAGAAAAATTTTTCAACAATAATTTTTAATATGATCCTATTTTTTTCTACTCGATAATAAATAGAAAAATCCATTTCCAAAACGCTGATGATAAGTATCTAACGTTGGCATTAAAGATTGTTAATAATCACAAAAATTAATATCTAGAAATTTAAAAAGTCAAACACCCAGTCGATAAAGAGAGGATGAAGTAATTCTTTAATGAATATGCAGAAAATATGAATGTTAGTGGAAAAATAATGATAAAATTTAGTCCTAAAATAAATGTCAATGCTTGTATATAGTACTCAATGCATTAGAGTAAATGGATATAAATATATTAAATATTTTAATATTATTAATATAATTGTTATTATAAATAAATATAATAGAAATAAAGAGTATTTTGATAATTAAAGAACCGATCCAATACAGCGAAGAAGAAATAAAAGGACTAATGAACCATGAGATAGGTACCCACCTTACCCGCAGATTAAATAACAGAAGGATAAAAAATAAATACAAAAATATGAAACTAAATGAAAGATATGAAGATTAATTAACAACAGAAGAAGGATTAGCATGTCTTAATCAAGTTTTAGGTAATGATTCTTGTCACTCACTATACAAACCTGCCTTATCCTATCTTGCCTGTTATTATAGTTAAAACATGTCTTTTTAACAATTATTCCTTACTCTCCAACCCTATTTTGTTGATTATAATCAATGTTTCAATTGTTGTGTCAAAACCAAAAGTGGAATCTAGAATACTAAAGATCATCAAGCTTTTTCACAATTGTAATCTTATTTTAAGGGAGCTGTTCAAATACTTATCTAGAGGAATCATATTAATTTTATCTAATTACATTCTATATCTAATTCTCTAAATACTTACTTCAAACTCCAAAACTTAAAGTATTAACAATAACAATATACAATATTTTTCATAATATCATTAATTGATAATATTATCTTAATATAGGATATTAGATGAAAAGTTAGTATATTGCCCTCCCTTTTTAAAGGACATAAAACAATATAAGTCATTACTTGATAAAATAGCAATGAGCAATTATATAGATTGAAATGGATATAAATTCATTCGAATTACTTCTTCATCCTCTGATGTACCTTTCTTACTACTTATTTCAAATCCTCAATCTCTTCTTTCCTCTTGATGTCCTAAATTTCAAGTTCATCAATCCTTTTTTGTTGCTTGTTCATATCCATCTTCACATCTCTTAACTATTTTCATATTAATATATCACATTATTATTTTATTTTAATATTATAATATCATCATATTATTTTAATATCTTATATATTTATATATAATTTATATATAACTTAGTCTGATAGGTCTTTTAAATAACCTAGAGTTCTTACAAAATCTTCTTCTATATTTGCAATTATAAACATTTATTCTTTCATTTTATTTAATTAATCATCTCTCAATAGATTTTCTTAAATTATATTTTCAGAAAAACTCTTGTATTTATTCTTCATTTCTTCTAAATAATATTATAATTTAGAGTCAAAACTCATCTTTAGTTCATTATTATTATCATCTTTATTTTAACCAAAAACATTACTATTTTCTATCACTAATGAAATCTTTTCACTTATACCAGCTAACTTTTTATTATATTCCTATTATTATTTCATTAAACTTTAAAATTTACTTTCTGTTTCTCCTTTAATTATTTTAATGTGTTCTTCACAATTTTTTATTTTTTAATCTTAAACTCCTAACTTAGATCCTATATCATAACTTTTTTCCACTAGATTCTAAATATCTTCTTGTATTTTCTTAACAGTAAAATCATTATCCCTGATAAATTTAGCATGAGATTCTTAAAAATCTGCATGTAATTTATTCTACATTAATATTTTTTCATCAATTAAACTCAACTATCTATTAATATCTTTAATTTCTTCAATATTTTGTTCCAATTTCCTTTGAGAAATGAATTAAGATTGTAAATTATTAGTTTCATGGATAATTTAAGGACTTAATTATCTAAAAGATGTATTGTTTAATTAAGGACTAAGGTGTCTTATTGATTAGTTAATATTATTATTATTGTTAATTCTTGTATTACTATTATTTATCATTGATTTATCATTCATTTATGTTGTATTTCTAAATTTGTTATCTTATATTTCGTTTATTTGATTGAATTTCTGCTTGCTTTCTTGTATAAGTTATAATAAGTTATTTCCTTTTAGAGGTTCAATCATCATTTATTTATAATTTATTTATATTAAATTATAATTCAAATTATTTTTTATCCTTATAAATATAATTCTGTGTATTTTTCGTCAAATTTATTTATGCAGTTTTAAAAACCTGTAGCAATATAAAAACCATGCATAAATGAAGGAACCAAGCAAACAGTTATTAATAAATCTATAATTATAAATATAATTATTAAATTATAATTATAAATTTTTTGCTAATTTTTATTAAATATGAATATTTACTTAACTAAGATATTTTTTAAGGCCATATATTGGACATTTAAATTAATTTAGCAACATAAAGTGAACTTCCAAAAAAATAAATCTATCCTTTTAATATCATATTTAATTATTTGGTATAATTTAGTTCATCCTTTTTTTCCACCATTTTTTTCTATTTTAATTTTAAAAAGCAACCATATTCAAATCTTTTTTTTTAATTTAACTAATTATCCATTTTTTTTATTAGATAAAATATAAAATTTATAAATATTTATATTTTATTAAAGGAATTTATAAAGTAATTATACAAATCAAAATATAATACAACCATCCTTTTTTTTTTATTTATTTTTTTATTTATTATCTTTCATGTTTTCAATTTTTTTAAGTTCATTAAATTATAAAGCTAAAATTAAAAATAAATATTTTACGAGTCAACATTAATTGAGTGCTTCTTCTTTTGACTGCTTCTTGATTCATTCCACTTAATTAAGTTTTTAATATAGATTGCCTCTTTTATTTATTAATCGAAATTGTAGAATCTACTCTAATTTTTTAGTCTTCAACTTATTAGTTGACTTTTTCGACACCATATATTTATAAACAAATCTTATTATTATAGATTAATAATTTTTAAATAATTACTTATTTTTCCACCAAGAAGTCCAAGATTTCCTAAGTTACTTTTTCAAAGCCATGAAGTTTTGTATAATTTAATTTAGTAGAAGTGCCATTAACAGTAAACTATTTAAATGAGAATAATAAATAATTACAGTAGGAGTCTTGAAAGTAACCATTTATGCATTTTGATTTAAAAACTGATACTGACAATACATATCTGAGATGAAATAAGGAGAAGAAAAGGAAATTTAAGAAATATTGAGATTAAAGTAAAGAGACAATCCTAACATTTCCTCTGGCATTTCAATTAATTTATCATTCTGATCATAATATTCTGCCAGATTAATTTAACCTTAAACATCAGTTGGAATAGTATTAACTTCTAATTAACCTCCTTCCTTATTCTCTGCTATTATTTCTAACATGCAAGGATTCTCTATGATATAAGGAATGTTCAGAAGTTGAACGTATGATTGACCAATTAGGATAGGCTCAGGAGGATCCCAGAAAGGATCTTATTCCTTTTCTAGTTTCGGTATTATATTAGTTTAAAGGTACTCTTGCATTATGTTTTGAAGCATCTGGTATCTATCATATCAAAATATTATCATTATTTAATTATTATTTTTAATATTATTTATCTATATTTATTTCTTTTTATTACCTTATTTCGAATTTCTCTAAATCCCACCTGTAAATATAGCCATAGTCATTATTAATGACTTCAATCTTTAGATGACAATCATAAAGAGGCAATTACTTTTCTTGATTATTATCTTCATCATCATCAAACTCATAAATAATCTTGGAAGATAATTACACATCTTTATTGAAGGTCTTTGCAATGACATTCATCTCCTATCCCCATTTATAATACTTGCTTAATTTCATCTCCATTTCCTTTTACAATTACGGCATTATTTACTTCTCTTTAATCTGTTCTTCATCTTTGAGCATCATGAAATTAATTTCATGCTAAATTTCCTCTGCCTCTTCCTAAATCTCTTCCAACTCCTTCTTATCACACTATTATTACTCTTTACTCTACAACAATTTAATCCTATTTTCATATTCCTCTTTTAAATCATTAATTTCTTATTATCTCTTCATTTACTCTTATTCTAACTTCAACTTGTACTGATTTATCTCCTAATCAATATGCATTTCTTTAAAACCATTAGTATTGCTTAATATTTCAGCCTGCAGATACTCCCAATCATATTTTGAGTCCAATTATTAACCTTTAGCCCTATAAATAAAATACAAATTAGTTCCTAAAACTATCCTATCATTATGATTCAATTTAGTAACACTCTACAATTTATTTCCATTTATCATAATATATTCCTTTGCTAAAGAGTCTAATTCCTAAATAAATACTCCCTCCTTACTATTGACTATTTTACAATGATTATTATGTATTCCCAATCCAATTAACTCAATATCATTCTTGGGCTCAGCCTGCCTTCTTCCAATAGTAATGACTTACTTATCTAAATAATAAGTAATCTTATTATTTAAGAGTGGATCTTCATTTATATTAGTAATATATTCTATTTAAGAATCATGATTCTCCTCAACCTTCATATTGCTATTAGTAATACTTTTTTGATTCTAAAACTCCATAAATTATTCATTCTATTCCATTTCATCCTTTATGTTCCCTAATTATTACATATTAATCTGTCCACCCTTCATCATCGCTTCTAACATTTTCTTAAGTTAATCGTTTTCTTCCTTTAATTATCTAATCATTTTGTCCTATTCACTTTCATTTATCACTGCATTACATTTTATCTTTTTTGCCTAATCAGCATATCGTAAAGTTGATAGAGTTTCTTCATAATTATCATCACTTGGACTTATTGCACATATCATTAATGTTTTGCTATTACCTCCCAAAGCATTCTGTAAAATCCGAGTTAATTGACTATCTCTATAAGGTACTACTTTGTTAGATTTCCCCATTGCTTTTTCTGCTAATGCCCATATGACTAACCCTAGACTAGATAGAGATTAATTTATGTTTATACCTATTATTTAATGATATATTATAATATTATATGATATAATAATGATATGACATTATATGATATTAAATGATAATATAATTACCCTCTTTGAATCTATCTCCTGTAGCTTCTGTTTTACTTAACTTCTCACTACCAGCAAGATCGACTAGATTGATAACACTTAGCCTTTGAGTCTACTTACCCTCAATGACTTCAATAGTCTTAAACTCGATCTTAATGATAGTATGAGCTCTACTACTATTCTAATTCATCTAAGTAGCCCCTACAGTCCTATTACGAGTGCCCTGCTCCATCCTCTAATCAATTTCCTAATAACTATTCACCTAATACTTACTTAGATTCTCAACATAAACCCCATATAACTTATGTTCCCTCACCTTTAAACCTTCCTTAGGTCTTTTCACAGTTTCAATCATCAGATCCTATATCTTTTCATTGTAAATCTCCAACATACTTACATCTACCTCATAAGTAATATTTTTATTAGTATTAGCATTAATTCTTTTGAATATTTGATCACAACTGATTGGAACTATTCCTTTGTTGGCACCATATCCAACCATAGAGTATGACTTCCCACTGCCTGTCTGTCCATAAGCAAATAAACAGCAATGATACCCTTTCCATGCATTGTCTAATACTTCCTCTCCCACACTCTTAAATACATGTTCTTAATCACAATATTTACTATTCTAGCCATCTTTAATCATATATCCATCTTCTTTTTCCACATACCCATTGTGTGACCAAAATGAGTAGTCAAATGCGAAATCTCGAGGACTGCTTCCATCTCCTTTGTTTAAAATTGTTTAGTTCCCTTTCATTTCCACTATGCATTTATCCTTTCCTAACTATATTTCTCTTTAGTTAAATGGTCTCACTCTTACTGCTACTTTAACACTCATTATTTATTTATTATTCTTTATTTTTATTATATTTATTAGATATATTATTTATTTTGATCATATTATCATTTCTTTATAACTACTGGAGGCCATCCACATTAAGCACCTCCTAAAATGTGAATATGTAAATGATAAACTTCTTATCCTCCTTGTTTACCATCGTTTATTACTAATCTGAATCCATTAGGACATTATTCTCTTCCTATTTAAGATGCTTTTAACATTAAGTGGCCTAATATTTCCTTATTCTTTTCTTCAGCTTTTGATAGTTAAGAAAGTCCATCTTTATTCTTAGGAATCAATAATAAATGCACAGGAGCTTAAGGATTTATATCTTTAAAACATAATACATAATCATCTTCATAAACTTTCGAACAAGGAATTTCTCCTCTTATAATTTTATCGAATATTGTTTCTTCCATAAAATCAATAATATTAATAATTTTATTATATTATATTAATTAATCTTTAAATATAAATTTATTACCAGTAAATAAATAATATAATAGTAAAATATATATTTAAAATTTTGAATAATAATACAAATAAATGCATATAAGAATAATAAATAGATCAACATCAATATAAAATGTAAGAAGAGTGATAAGAAGATTCAGTAAAAAGGTATTTGAAGATGTAGAAGAAGCATTAAAAGTTATAAATAGTGGGAATAAGATATTAGTAGGAGGATTTGGATTATGTGGAATTCCATTGGAAAGTTTAGAAAATCTTAGCAGATAAAATATAAATAATTTAACATTGGTGAGTAATGATGCTGGAACTTCAGATATAGGAATAGGAGTATTGATCAGAAATAATCAGGTGAAAAGAATGGTTTGTAGTTTTATTGGAGAAAATAGGTATTTATAGTAGAAATATCTTGATGGAGGTATTGAATTAGAGTTGATACCTTAAGGCACTCTTGCTGAAAAAATTAGGGCAGCAGGAGCTGGAATTCCTGCCTTTTATACCTCCACAGGGGTTGGAACTGTCATTCAAAAAGGAGGATATCCTATTAAATTGTATACTTTTTTTATATTATTCATTTATTTTACTTATAATAATTTTTAAACTATTAGGGGATAATAATAAGAACTAACTAAATTAAAAGAGAGCAGAATATTCTTCAATAAAGAATACTTGTTAGAAGAAAGTATAGTGGGTGATTTTGCATTAATAAAAGGTTACAGAGCAGACATTCATGGAAATGTATAATTCAACAAAACAGCAATGAACTTCAACATGGAAATGGGAAAAGCAGGAAAACGGACAATAGTAGAAGCTGAAGAAATAGTAGAAGTATTATCTCCTCAGCAAATCCAATTACCTTCCATTTATGTTGAAAGAGTTTTTAAAAACAAGAACAAAAGAAAATATTATTAGAAGTTAAAGACAGAGGATGAAGAAATAAATGTGGAGGAGAAAAGAATAAAGATAGTGAAGAGAGCAATAGAAGAAATTTAGAGTGGGATGTTTGTTAATCTAGGCATAGGAATTCCTACTCTCATTGCCAATTTCATTGATAACAGTCTAGATGTCACTATTCACAGTGAAAATGGAGTGTTAGGAGTAGGAAAATATCCATAAAGGGGATTGACTGATCCAGATTTAATTAATGCTGGTAAAGAGACTATTACTCTAAAGAAGGGTGGATCTTATTTTAGTAGTAGTGAATCATTTGGAATTGTAAGGAGTGGTAAGTTACATATTGCTTTTTTAGGAGCATTACAAGTACAACCATATTAATCATCAACCATATTTTATTATTAATTATCATCATTATTTTATACTATGTAAATAATTATAGGTTAGTGAGAAAGGTGATCTATCAAATTGGATTGTACCGAACAAGATGATTAACGGAATGGGAGGAGCAATGGACCTTGTAAGTTCTTAGTCTAAGGTGATAGTTCTTATGAATCATGTAAATAAAAACAATTAGAGTAAAATCGTAAAAGAATGTGACTACCAATTGACTGGAATTAAGTGTGTTGATAAAATTATAACTGATTTGGCTGTTTTTGAATTTATGCATGGCCAGTTGGTCCTAACTGAAATTTCATAAGGAGTAAGCTTGGAATAAGTTAGACAGTAAACAGGTTGTGATTTTTAAACATCCTTATTGTTGAAATAATTCTGATAAATGATTATAATTGATTATGTCATTATGAAATAAATATATATAGAATTTAAAATCATGGATAAATGAAAATATATTATAAATGATAATCAGACTCCAAGATTGAAACCTCCTCCAACGAACCTCTTCTCAGGAAGATTGATCTAAATAACTTATGGTTTTTGACTGATAACAAAATCTTTCTCCTATTACTCCCTCTTCTTCTAATGAAAGTACTTCTTCTTATCTTATTGCAACTATTCAGTTAATCTCTAAATCTCATACTTATACTCATTGACCTAATTAGTATACATTTACAACTCACCCATCATGGCCTTCATCTACTACTATTTCTAGCCTAACGATTATTAATAAACAGGAATCATCTTGGCTTCCTCTATGGTAGGTTGTCTCTACATGATTTACTTTAACTCCTTCAATATCTTGTCCTTATTAGCAATCTATACATTCTTCTACTTCACATCTTCAGTCTTCGCAATTAATCTCTTTTATAATGTCTATATTTTTGTCATCAATTCAAATGTCTCATTGTCAGTAGCTTCCAACTTCCTCCATCGATGAACATTGATAGGATTATCAATTTCCTCTGATAAAGCCTTTAACTTTAACTGCTCATCTAACAACTCTTTGTCTAAATTATGTATTTCATTCTTATAGTCTTTAATCTAAGATGCTATGTATTTTTATTTCCTTATCTTGGTCATGCAATCTGCAATCTATTTCTTTTAATCTTCAATTTACTTCAACTTCTAGAAGTATTGCTCTTGACCTTTGTTCAAATAACTCTAATTTATCTTAATTTTCTCAGCTAATAAAGATGCTTCTTCATTCCTTTTGATGAATTATGTACTCAGAATATCTCTTTCTGCAACTACTAAATCGTATTGTTCTTTCAAAGTCTGTTTATCTTTCTCAATATCTCTAATAATATCATGGATACTATTTATTGCTTATTTGCATATCTAAATATCCTCTTCTTCATTTTTTAATAGCTGCTTTTTTTTCTCAATTATCTTTTAATATGCATTAATTGTCTTGTCCTTTTATTTGTGACTTGTGTGTTCTTTATTTAATTAATTCTCCTTGTTTTCAATTTCTTCTTTTAATTGAGATATCTGAATATTTACAGTTTTATATTTTCTCTTTATTTCAGCTATTTCTTCATTTGTTTCTGTTAGATTCTTGCTGTATTGATTCCTGTCACTTCTAACAGTTTCATACAAACTCTGTTACTACTTTAACTTCGCTTCTGTTTCCATATTTTTCTTTTAAAACTCACTAATCAGATTATCCTTTAACTTTATTTCTTCTAAACTATGGAAATATTTAGTATTAGCTTATGAAAATTACATTCCATACTTCTCTTTTTCTTTTTCTAATATTGCTATTTGATTTGATTTCTTATTCTATTCCTTCATTATACATTAAATTTCATTATCTCTTTCTTTACACTACTTTATTTTCAAATATACTTCTTCTTATTAATTTTTATTATTGTTTTCCACTCTGTTCAACTCTTTTAATAAAATGTCCTTATTCCTTTATAATTCTTCTAATAATTTCTTATCAAATTAAACATTCTTTTTAGTAGTTCCTATTTCTCTTTCCAATTCTTTTAATGTTGTTTTTACTAATTCTGCCATCTTTTCAGAATCTTCTTTTTTCTTTTCATGTTCTCTCACTTCTTCTAATAATTTACTTTCTGTCTTCATTAATATTTCTAACTATTTTTTATTTTAGATTAACTCATATTCTATTTCTTAACAGTTTTCATTTAATTCCTACTTTTTCTCATATAGATGTTGATTAATATTTTCTTAATTTTAAAGTTTTCTTTATATATCTTATTCTTCATTTTGTAATTGTTTTTTTTCTTTTATCATATCATCTTTTTCCTTATTCTTATCAATTATTTATTAATTTAATCTGTTATTTTCTGCATTTAATTCTTATTTCTCTTTTAGTGCATCTGATATTTTTTATGTGATAATCAGATAATTTTTTTTTATTTCTTCTTATTATTGATTATTTTTTAATTTAGTTTCTTCTTCATTTTATTTTTTAATATTAATCTCTTAATATTTATTTTATTCCTCTTAAATATTTTACTAGATTCTATTTTTTTCAGTAATAATTTAATCATACTTGATATTAACTTCATTTAATTCTTCTTTAACATTATTAATAACAGCTTCAATCATACTTTTCTCTTTCAACAATTCATCTTTCATTTATAATAATTCATGAACAGTATTAGTTTGTCCACTATAAAAATTATTCACTTCTTCTATTTATTGATGATAATGTTTTATTTCATTATGAAGATTCTCTATTTTTTATGCACTTAATTATTCTCTATCTTAAGTTTATTCTAATAATTTATAGTTTGTTTCTAATTCCTTTTTCAAAAACTAAATATTTTATTGATCATTTTTAGTCATTTCCATTACTTCTGTTACTTTCTTTGAATTGTCTATTAAGTCTTTGTATAATTCTCTACATTTCTTTAATAACTTCTTTACATTTTCATGGCTTGATTTTAAATATCGATATAAATTCTCATATTCTATTCTAAATCTTTCTAATCCTGGATCAGAAGATAACTCATTTAAAACGTCTTAAAATTAATTTTATAAGTCCTAAATTTCTTGTTATTCTAATCCGAATAACTCATAATCTGATTTCTAACCAGCCAAACTATTTTGTAACTGTTTCTAGTCCATTATTAATATATAATTATTTAATATTTCTTAATTTATTTTAATATATTCTATATTATGATAATTATTCAAATTTATATATTTTCATTATAAAATATTAATATTTTTTATATTAAAAATTAAAATAGCTATAATTTTTAATAATAAATATCAAAACTTTAGATTTCAATAAAAATATATCTTAGATACAATATATAAATAATTTCTGTCAAATGGAAAAATAAAATAATAACATTGATCAGTTAAGTTAATAAATAATTTAGTTATGTTAATAAAATCAAAAGATAATAGAAAAAATTTAAACTGATTGTAATAAAAATTAATAAATTATTGGAAATAATTAGTTTATTAAAATAAATAAAAAAGAAAAAATGATTTCGTTAAAGATTGAATTAAAATCAATTGAATATAAACTTTAATAATTTATAGATTAATGGTAATTTCCAAGCTCGATTGAAAAACCATAAGATCCTGATCCTGATTAAAATCTTTATGGAAAATCTGAAGATTTAATGAAAATAGAATGTTAAAACTTCAAAGACTTAATAAGAATTAATTAGTAAGAAAAAATCGTCCATAAATATTTAAATTTATTTAGAAAAAAGAGTGCATTGATAATCGGAGAAAAGTTTAAGAAAAATTTTGAACTGGTAAATTAAGGACTTTAATAGTTAGAAAAAGATTTATCTAATTATGGATAACGATAACCTAAATATTATGAAGAAA
>Ga0315908_10001048_pt1 | contig 21336 bp, 12 predicted proteins | sample LakEriMetagenome_12_FD_203520 | JGI IMG/M metagenome (GOLD analysis project Ga0315908, IMG submission 203520) | Freshwater fungal communities from buoy surface, Lake Erie, Ohio, United States - Buoy 4 MA124 | ecosystem: Environmental > Aquatic > Freshwater > Lake > Lake biofilm | place: USA...
ATTATCTCTAACCACAAACAACAAATAATCCTCTACTGCTCAAGCTACTTGCTCCTTTTTTGCTACTTGCTTTATTTTCATCTTCTCAACATCTATCATTCCATCTTTTCCTTAAGCTAAACTCGCTGTATTTAGTCTTAATTATCTTCCATAACTAGTAACCATCTTGTTTAAACTACTATTATTACTGTTATTACTATTATTACTTGTGCCTGGTCTACTAAACCCCGTCATAAGTCGAGTTTATTATATTTATCCTATGTTACCCTTACTCTTACTCCTCTCCCCTAAACTTGTACCTGGTCGAAAAATTTACTAACTTTCCTTTTCATCTAGAATCAAATCTCCAGCATTATCTTCTTCCAGGTCTAATTCTTCCTCTTTGCTTTCTTAAATAATGCATAATAATTTCAATTGAAAAGCAGCTTTGTCTCTGGCATCCTTTTCCAACATTTCATCTAACATTTTAATACATTCTTTAAACTCCTGACGTTAAAATCTACTCATTGCTATTACGAAATCAGTCATTAAATTAGCTTTATACAAATTTTATTATAAATAATATTTATTCAATTTTTTTATTATTCTTAGTTTTTAAAGTAAGCACTTGATACCAAAAAAGGATTGAACAACTCTGGAACCACAAACTGACCCAATAACACGTAACTCAATAATGAATTTCTTGTAGATCTTATTAATCCTTACTTGCCTATTTTTTAATGAGTATTTTTAAAGCAATATAATAATACATTTAAAAGAAACTGCAGTAATAAAAACCGATGCGAATCCCAATCCAATCAATCTTTGATTGAAACTATATTCTTACATTATTTTTTCCCTTTTAAAATCTATTTTTATTTTTATTATAAATAATTTATACCTGTCATTAATTAAGGTAACTCCTAATAACCTTTTATTACCCACTTTTTAATGTCTATTTAATAACCATTATCAATTAAACATTCGCAATTCATTTATACCAAGATATAATTTATAAATTTATAATATTAAAAATATTAATTTTAATTATAATAATTTTTATATAAAAAAACTATGACTGAAATATAACTTAAATAAAATGCACATGATTATTTAAGAAACTTTAAAATTATAGAATTATTTGAAGATCTTACTACTTCATTATGTTTCCATCAACCAAAAGATGTAAAATAATTTTTATTAGAACAATTAAAAATAAAATAAAAATAAGGAGATAAAACTGGAATTTATAGTTAGGATTAATTGAAAAATATTTTTAAATTATTTGATCTGGCTAATAAAAGCCTTATAAAATAATAATAATGTAAAGAGGCCCTCAAAACATTAGCAAGTTCTTAAATAGATCCATAATTAATAGAATAAGCTGAAATACCATAAGAGATCAATGAAAATCAATTTATTTAAATTTGGTAATAACAATAAAATATTAATTTAAATCATTTTAATAATTTATATTAAAGTTTTAAATATAAATTAAAAATATGAATATATGTATGAATATAAATTACAAATATACATAATAAAAATTAAAATAAAAATATAGTTATGAAGTATTAAGAATCAATAAATGAAAGAATATAAATATAAGTAAAATTGTATAGATATCATTAAATTTAAGACTTGTTATGTCTTGAGAGTATCTACTATCCTAAACTTCTATATATTTTTTTGGAAGTAGAATGTGTATTAAGGTAAGAATGTGGATGCTAGACAATTGAGTTCTAGACAATTGAATTAACTCTCCTTTAGGGCTGATAGAAGTTAGATTGAGCTGTGGTGTCAAAACTCTTTTCTTTTTTACAATAATAATAATAATTATTATTATTACTATTATTATTGTTATTGCTGACGCTGTTGTTATGATAATTTATGTCAGTCAGGTTAACAATAGACTTGCGATACCTTTTAAGCAGACTGCTAAAATGTTCGTCCCCTTCATCTTCCAAGTTTACTTAGATAGGAGTCAATAATTTTTCCTATCTTAATTTCAGCATCTCTTTCTGATTCCTTATGATCTTTTGAGTTGTCCTTTCATTTTACTTTTTCTATTAAGATATTAACTTTAAAACACTCTGTTATTATTTTATCTATATTTCATGAAGCATCTCTTCCTCCTTTAACTGTTTTTTATTCAACACTTATTTCCTCTTTTGTAAATTTCCTTCCTATGATTTTACTCTCAACTTACTTAAAGAAATCATCTATTGTTGTTCTTAAAAATTACTTTATTACATTTTCAAAACCTTTTATCTATTCTGTTCTTGATATTACTAAAAAGAGAATAAAATAAAATAAAATTACTTTTTCAACTAAGGATTCTTATAGATAATTTTAATGATTTAGTTCATGATGTATTTTTTTGAATTTGGTCTGGTATAATGTGATTTTCCTATGATGATTTTAATGGGGATTAGGTGTGTAGATAATTGGTTTGGCTTGGTTAATCGAGGTGATATCTTTGATGAGTTCTGTATGGACTTTAAACCAATGATGCATTTCTTTTTCAATGTTAAGATAAGTTTGTTTCCTCAACTCTTGTAATTGAGATAACAATACTTTCTTGAGGGATAATTGAGGATGGTCTAGACTCTTCTTCATCACTTAATAAAAAAACACTCTCCTTTCCTCCACACTGATGAAAAACTATAGAAATAGGCTATCCTACATCTGTTTAGCAAACACTCAACTCTCCTCTAAATGTTCAGGAAATTAACTTAGGAATATCTCAACATTCTCTTTGAAAGTCTGAATTAGAAATGGCTCAATGTCCTAACATGATCTTTTAGTCACATTCACATTACTACTCAATGTTAACCATTATTCATCATTGTTCTCCATTTAATTATTATTATTATGTTGATTATTACTCTCTATATTCAGACTAACTGAGAGATAGTTATTTGGATGCACTTTCTTGAGGATGCCGAACCGATGCGATTTTTATAGAGATTAGAGTTTGTTATGGATATTTATGGATTAGCCTAAAATTTTAAGTCTGGCTTTAGTATTAAGGGATTAGGCAAGTTTGGAATTGATGGTAGAGAAGATGTTGGATATTTTGATAATACATGAATATAAGTAGTAAAACAGTCTGACCAAAAATCCTTCTTACTCTTGAGTTTTTTACAAGATGTGTTCACTCTTAATCAGGTTCAACTCATTCATCAATTATTCTATAGTCATCTCATTCTATTCTTATAATCCTTGATTCTAATTATCATTATCACTTTCATTATCATTATCACTCTATTTTTTATCCTCTAATCCATCTATATTCTTTCCAATTCTCCTTTCCATATCTTTCTTTATCCCTACCAAGTTTTCATATCGATTCACCAATGTTTAATATCTTAATTAAAGTTCTTTCAATTCTGCTATTATCTATTACTCTAAATCCTTTAAATCATATTACTAATAAAAATAATTCAGCTTTTATTTCAAAAAATCCTTTTCCAACAATTAAAGTGAATATCTTTTATTGTAATCACTTATATTATTTTCAAATTCTTCCTATATTCTCTCTCCTTCTTCTTTATTAATTTAATTTTTTTTTTTTACTTTATCTAAAATTATTCCCAATTAATTCAAACATTCTATCATCTTTACAAGGTTTTTTACACTGAATCTACTGTTTCTTTTATTTATTATTTCTTATTCTATTTCATATATCTTTTTATTTTGCTTTTCTATTTTTTATTTACTTTATTCTAAATTCAATCTTATCTCTGAAACATATTCTATTTCTTTTTATATATTGTTATGTTATTCATTATTTAATTTTTCTCTTATTTTTAAGTAACTATTTTATTTTTCCGATACTATCTCTAACTATTGATTATATTCTTAATTCAAATCATATTGATTATCAAATCTTATATTTTTTTAAATTCTAATAATCTAATTTTAAGCCAATTAAAGAGAATGTTAAGCTGATAAATTTGAAGATTTAAATTAATTCTATTTAATTATAATAAAATTATGATAAAATTTGTTTAATATTTATAAAAAAATATACAATATCTTTGTTAAATAAAGTAATTGTATTATTGTTGGCCTCAACTTCTTGTTCCTATAAGATGATTTAATTATCAATTAGTTCTTAAACTTGTTTGTAAAGTACGAAATTATTATCAGGATTTTTATAATCAATTTGAGGTAATTAATTTTAATTAAATTTAGAATAAAAGAAAGAAAGAAATTAATATTTTTTTTGCTAGCATTATTATGCTAGTTTTGAGCTTTTTATTTATTCTTTTTAATGGTTTAGAAGTTGCTCTTGAAAGGAATTGAGTTTTTTACGTTTATTATTATTAATAGATATGAATTGATCGTAAATATTATGATACTAGAATGTGAAAAATAATAAATACTTATGATTGTTGCATAATGAAAGTTAGATCATTCTTGTGACTTTATTTGATATTTTCGAACTCATTGATTAGGTCAAACTATATTGAACTTGTGTTTTTTTTGCAGTCTTCTTATTCACTATCACTATTTATTTACATATTATAATTATAATATAACTGATTATTGTTATTAACTTATTATTGGTAAAAGTAATATATTATTGCTGGCTGAATATAATAATAAAATATGATTAGTTTAACAAATTTCAACTAAAATGCTGATAAGCCAAGAATAAATAGTCCACACTCTATTGAAGCTATGAAAAGGCAAGGAATTAGGGAAGAAGAACTTGTAATTAAAAATAAACAATAAATAAAGAAAATGCATTTAGAGATTAATGATGATAAAATAATTCAGTTAAGAACTGAGCATTATGAAATGAAAAGGAGGGAAAAGTTAAGAGTTTGTTTAGAAGAAAGGGACAGGGTTTATTAAGATGAAAATATGGGTTTATGGAATTAAGATTAAGTTATGATGAATAATAATAGTAGTAACATTAATATTAACAATAATAATAAAAGCAGATTTTATATGAATAAAAGTAATGAGTATAATAAGAGTAATAATATGAGTAAGTATAGTGACTAAGGAGCAGTAGCAAGTAATTTAGAAAAGATTAAGTAAAGATAATAAAGAGAATTGGAGTAAATGATGATTTAAGAAGAGAAGATGAATTTGATTAAGAGAAAACATGAAGAGAAGTAAGAAATTCTCTAATAAAAGGAAATTTAAAGGCAGATAGATATAGAAAGGAATAAGAGAGAATAAGAATAAAAAAGGTTATAAATGGAAGCTAATAAAAGAGAAAGAGAGATATAAAGAATGGAAGATAATAAAAGGTTAATGAATAAATACAATTTAAAGGATGAGGAGTAGAGGAGGATGGATGAAATAAAAAATGAGTAAAAGAGAATTGCTTAAAAATAAAGGGAATAATAGATTAAATAAAGGGAGATGGAGTTTAAATAATATACTGAGTCTATTTAAGAATAATAAAGACAAGCATTAGAGAAGAAGAAAGCTGAAATTTAATAATAGGAAGAGTTAAGGTAATAGTAATTGAATGAAATTTAGAGATAAAAAATATTAAGCAGTTAGAGGTAAAGAGAATTATAATATGAAAAACAAATGTTAGTTTAGTAATAGAATGAAAGAATTCTTTAATAGAAGAAATAAGAGTATAATAGGAAAATAGAATTGGCTGAGTAAAAAAAATTATAATTTGAGTAGGAATAGTAAATGATGATGCAGAGGAATAGAGAGTAAGCTTAATAAAAATAATAGTAGATTTAATAAGTCATAGAAATCAATAATCAATAGGAAGAAATAAAAAAACAATAATTGATGTAAAAGATTAAGGAGAAGGAATAATAGCAATAGCAAATTGATATGCTCAAGAAGTAGGATCTCATTAAAAGATAGTAAGAATAATAAGACAGGGAAAAATAGAGAGAATAAATTAGAATTGACGCAGATAATCTTATTCAATAAAAAAAAGAATAAATTCTTAATTAGATTCAAAATAAAACCAATAAAGCTGAAACTTTACAAATTCAAAAGTAATAGTAGATTAAGGAGAAGTTGGCCGAAAATGTTAATATATTCATTATTAATTAATTTATTATTAATATTATTTATTATTTATTAATTTTTTAATAATATTTTGTAATATTTATTTAGACAATCAAGAGGATAGACCGTTTTGAAAATGTAGATAGGATTAATCAGATCGAGGAATATAAGAAGGAAAAAATTATGTAAAAAATAATGAAGGATAATGAAAAAGTAGAGAAAATAAAGGAAGAAAAGTAATAAATGATGAAGTAGAAGTAATTGATGTAAAAGGAAATGGAAATGAACAAGTAGTAACTAATATAATAATTTCAAAAGTAAAAGAAACAAAAAAGTTTAGATAATTCCCAATACAACTCCTAATTCAAGTCTAATCATCCTTAATTAATTTCTCATTCCAATATCAAAACAAATCAGTCTCTTGAAAATAATAACAAATCTTAATCCAATATTTAGAATAAAAAAATACAAGGTTATAAAGAAATGGATAATCTAAAATAAATATAGAATACTGAAATGTTAAAATATTTGGAAAACGAATAGTAAAAAGAAAATGCAAGGGAATAAATTTTAATCAAGATTAATAACATTCAGGAAAAATAAAGACTAGAAAAAATATTTGGAATAGAAAGAGCTAATGCTTAAAATAATATAACAAAATTATAACATCAGCATTAATAGTAATAGGAACTTATAATTTAAAAATATAATCTATGATGCATTTCTATATAAAAATTTATATTTAAATTAAAAAATTTTTAATATCAATCAATTTATCAAAATTAATTTTAATTTAAATTAATGTATTTTTTTTATTTTTATATTTTTTTATTAATTATTATTATAAAATATAACTATATCAATCAAAAATTTATGTAAATATATATTTAAAAATAATTAGTAGAATTATAATTATTATAATAAATTTTTTTGAAAGTATAAGTATAAAAATAACAAACTTCAAAATTATTTCTTTTTTTTTAATTTTATAAAGGCTTCTTTATAAAAATATTAATCTATTAATATTTTTATTTGATTAAAATTTAACGGTTTATGTAAAACTTAAATCATTCCTGATTTTAAACATTCTTTGATTGTATCTTTATTTTCGTAAGCTGTTAAAGCACATATATTTGGATATCTTATTTAAAATTAATTACAAAAATTAAAAATTAATTTAGAAGCTGTTATTCCATCCATTTTTGGCATATTTATATCAATTATTATCAATTTAAATCCTTTTTTGCAGCAGTTCAATGTTTATTATGCATTTTATTTAAAATTTTCTAAAGCAATATCTCCATCGTTAGCTTAATTAACTGTTAAATTATATTCCTTCTGTATATAGCTTCTTAACGGAATCAAATTAAAAACTTAATCATCAACTATTAATATTTATTCATCAAAATTACAAATTTTACACTTTATATTAATATTTTATTTTATTATTTCTTAGAATAAATTCGATTTAGGATTTTTTATAATTTATTTAATAGATTCTAAAGTTTATCTTTTATAGATAAAACTTTTCAATAATTTATCTTTTTACTATTAAACAATGGATAAATTATGAATTTTATTAGACGCTGTATTCGATTCAAATGATGAATCTATTTTATTATGTTTTAATCTAATTTAAATATTAGTAATACTAGAATTTAGGCTTTTTAAAATAAGTTTTTCGTCTTAATTACATAAATTTTATCTTTTTTTTTAAAAAGATCTTGACTGACTATTGTTAGATTAATAACACAATTTTTCAGATGATGCTTCTTATAAATTTTATTCAATAGATATCTATTTTTATTTTAAACTTTAAGTTAAACTCTATTAGATTAAAGAATTATATTTATTTTATAGATTTTCATTAAAATCTTAAATATATATAAAATTTAAAACAATAATATTATAATATATATTGATTTATTAAAAATAATTTATTTTATTAATTAAATCTTATTTTTAATTAATATATTATGAAATTAAAATATTTTAAAATAATTTATGAATTCTAAATTTTTACTTTCTAATGATTTATTACTAAGATTAAAATTATATTGATTATTAATTAAAATATTTGATTAATAAGTTATAATACTATTTTAATTATTTTGTTTTTTGCTAATTTATTTCATTTCTATATCAGGATTATAAAACTTTGTAAAACTATTTCTAAAATAAATTTTTTCTTAAAATTTAATTGGAAATAAAATACTAACTTGAGTCCCTTCTTATAAATTACTTTTTATTTTCAAGTCACCTCCTATAAAATCAATAATTTTTTTACAAGTAAATAATCCTAAACCAATTCCATTTGTTTTCAAATTTATTTAATTTTCTTATATATTTTCAAAAATTTCAAAAATATTTTTTAATTTAAACTAATCTATTCCTATTCCATTATCAGTTATATTTATTTTTAAAAAGTATTTACTTTGAATTTATAACTAAATACTTATATTTCCATTTCTAGTAAATTTAAACGAATTTGATAAAATATAAAAAATTATAATTTCAAATCAAATTTAGTCTAATTTTAATTAATTATCCATCTTGTTTATTTAATTTATTATTTAAATTTTATTTAGATTGTTATATTAACTCTTTACAATTTTGATAATACTCTTAACAGTCTATTCAACTTTCGTTTAAGTTTAATTAGTTTCAAAATCTTTATTTTAAATCTTAATTAAGTCAATCTAACTCCTTTGAATGTAATAAAGAATTTTCGATGATCTTATTATTGCTTTATTCATTTGAAATATTTATTAAATAATATTACCTTTTTATTCATTCAAAAATTATATTTGACTTTTAAAAAGTAAATTTAAGTTAGACTTTATTTCATTACTTATTGCATTTATATTTGAAATCGGAGTAATTGCTTCATGAGAAATAGTTTAGGTAGTTAATTAACTAAATTGGTTCTTTATTTTTTAATTTATTATTTTTCTTATTCTTGATACTTTATTTATTATTATTATTTTATTATTTTCTATTTAATTAGTTAAAATATTTAAATATATCTTTTTTTATTTAGCCTCATCAAAAATATAAAAAATAATATTTTTTATATTAATATCATACAATTAAATAATATTTAAAATTTATTTTAAACTGTATTTTATTTTTTATTAGATAAAACTTTATAAGTTGTTTTAATTTTCTCATTAATTATATTATTTGATTTATTTTTACTAATTTATTTAAAAATTTATTGAATCAAATATAAAAATATTTTATAAGAATATATTTTATTCGATTTAATTTTCATTTACTTTTTTTATTATTTTATTAATTTTTTCATTTTAATAAATTATTTGTTCATTTTTTTAATCTACTACTATTGTAGCATATAAATAAAATTGATTTAAAAACTAAAAGTTATTTATATATTTATTTTATAAATTGTTTTCGTTTAAATTATTAATTTCATAATTTTAAGATTATTATAATTATTTATTTTCATTTCAAAAGTCGTTAAAATAAAACGTCAAAATTTACTATAATAAAAATAAAATAATAAATATGATAAAAGCAAAAGTATCCATGTTCATTTTTTCTTCTAAATTCAAAGTAAAATATTTTATTAAAATATTAATAGTTAAAACAATTTAGTAGAAATAAAATTTTAGTTTATTTTAATTAATTTTATGATTTTTAAAACCAATAACAAAATAAAAAATGATATTAATGTAATAATTATTTTTGTTTATTGATTAATTGTAAGGAATTATATTAGCTATTGATATTAATAAAAAAATTTCATAAAGTTATTTAATATAAGAAATCTTTTTTTTAAATTTAAGAATGATTAGTTAAAAAAACAATAAACCTGTAATTATTAATGTTGTTATAATTTTATCAAAGTCTATTATCTTATTATTTAAAAAAGCTATTATCAAATTATATAAATTTAAAGAAAATACTTATTAAATTTATATTGATTTTATTAAAATATCTTTTTAAATATTTTTTTTTTACTCAAGAATAATACTTTTCATTTTAATTTTAATAAAGTTTATAAAATATTTATATATATTTATAAGAATAAAAGATAATTTATAATTAAATTAACTAAAAAGAATAGATAATCATAAATATTGTGAATTTAATTGATTTATTATATTAATATAAATATATCAAATAATAAAAGCATTCATTTATTTTAATTACGCTTTAAAATTTTATATTGAGTTGATTTTTTCTTAAAGTTATATTTCTAATTCATTTTTTTTTCTAATGAGATTATTACTTTTTCTTTTTTAATTTTCGATACTGACTAACTCGTTTTAAATCTTAAATTAATAAAGATTAATTACATTATTTTTTTACGAATTCATTAACATTAAATTGTTTTCTATTTCTTTTATCTTTTATTCATAGTTTTATGTGTTTTTTTAAAATATTTTAATCTCTTTCTATTAGTCTATAATTTATTATTCCTATGATTAAATAAAACCAGTCGAATTATTTTAATGTTTGTTTAAATATTTCTATTTTCTTACTGTTGAATCTTATTAAATTTAATTTTCATTACAGTTAAAAAAAATTTTTGTTCGATTATCTTCGTTTCTTTATCTAAATTTATTATTTAAATATTCTTCTTATAAATTTTAATCTAATTATTTCTAATTTTAATTTAACTTATTATTGATTTCTTACAATTATGAATTATATTATTCCTTTTGTTCAATTATTTTTTTCATTACATTTATTTCTTGATTTTATTTTTCTTAAAAATACTTTTAATTTTTTTCTTTTTATTCAAGACTCCTTAAATCCTATTAAAATTGATATAACTATTATTTTTAGTCTTAAATTAATAATTCTTAATTTTTATTTTAGCTTTATAATTATTATATAATTTCTTAATTTTTTAATAGTTATAATTATTATTTTCTTTCGTTTTCCTATTTAAATATTAATTCTTATTACAAACTTTCTCTTTATAATTTTATTGTTTAAATTTCATTTTATAAATCTTTCATAATTATTTAAAATTATTTTATTTATTAACTTATTTTATATAATTGTTTATTTACTTTAAATCATTGTTTTCTTTAGAAATAATATTTAATTAAGTAGATTTATTTTGAATAATAATTTCATTAGATTTGAATAATTCTTTTTGATTTATGATATTTTCTTACTATTCATTAATAGTTTAATTTTTTAATAAAATTTCTTCTTATAATCAGTGCTTTTAATTAGTTTCTTAAACTAACTTTGATCTTTGATTTTCTAATTCAATTTTAATTGATTCTTCTTTTTTCTAAATTTATTAAATAACTAACTCCAAATCATTTTATTTAATTTATAAAGACTCAATAACTTTTTCACTATTATTTTAAATTTAAATTATTTAATTTTAAAGTTCTTATAATAAAAATATTTAGAAATATTTTACATTCAATTTGAATTTAAAGAATTGTGTTTTCATTTTTATATTCTATGGCTTTTTAAATTTACGTTTATAATTTATTATTTTAATTTATCAATTCTTCATTTAATTAATTAATTTAATTATATTATTTATATTATAAATCTTAGTTTTAATCTTTTTGTTTTAAGGATTAGTAATAATTTTAATAATCTTAATTATTTTAAAATTCATTGATTTAATTTTAATTGAAAGTTAAAATATTTTGATTCATTTATATTGATTGAATACGTATAAACTTCAAATAATATTATATAAGAATAAAGTGGTTATATATTAATAGTATAAATAATATTATATGTTTTAACAATATAAAGAGATGTAAAAATAAAATTGTGTTTTTTGCGAAATAAAAAATGAGAATAGAGGTAGAATACTATATGAAGATGAAGAAGTGATAGGATTTGATGATATAAATAAGTGTTCAGCAAAATAGCATATATTGGTATGTCCTAAGAGACATATTAAGAATATTAACTATTTAAGAAAAGAGGATGTGAGTTTGGTAATGAAATTAAAGAGAGTAGGTTTGGAGTTGGTAAGAGAGTGTTAGGAAGATAGAGAGTGGTGTAAGAAGAATGGAGAGCTGTGTAAGGAAAATGGAGAGTAATTGTAATACAAAATGGGGTTCCACATTCCTCCTTTCTACTCAATCAATCATCTGCATTTGCATGTTTATTAACTTCCTATCTCCAACTGCTACTATCGCTTTATCACTGCAGGACTCATACTCCGTTCAGTCGACTCCCTCATTACCAATTTACAATCATGATTATTTATTAGTTTATAAATATTTTCAGCAACATTTACTACTCTTTTTCTTATTTTCCTAGCATATTCCTGCATTCAATCTACTTCTCTGTCGAGAACTATTATTATTATTCTTATTTTCATCTTCCTAATTGTTTATTATTCTTTGTCTTATTTATAATGCTAACTGTTCAAATGATAATTCTATATTTATATTTTCTTTTGCACTTGTTTCTAAAAATTACATGTTTTACGAATCTGCATATTATTTTCCTTATTCAAAGCTTACTTATCTTTTTTAAACTAAATCTGATTTGTTTCCCACTAAATAATTAAATAATGATAATGATGATGATAATAATATAAATTTAATTAAAATATTAAGAGTTTTAATGATGATTTATAATAAAATGAAGATAGTAGATATAAAAAAGTACCTAATAGTTTTATAATACTACTGCTGGCATGCTTGTCAACTTCTGATAGCCAGTTTTCAATATCTTTAAATGATTAGGCATCAGTTATATCATAAACAAGAATTACTCCTTAAGCTCCTTTGTAATAACTGCTAGTTATTGTTTTAAATCTTTCTTGACCTGCAGTGTCCCATATTTAAGTTTTAATTGTTTATCCATTTAACTCGAAGGTTCTTATTTTAAAATCTACTCCTATTGTTGGTAAAAAATTATCATTAAATACACTATCACTAAATCGCAGCAGTATTGACGATTTCCCAACAGAACTATTACCTACAAGTAAAAATTTAAATAGGTAATCATAATCTTATTATTACATTATTTTAATCAAGTAAATTATTATACACTTTATAAATTAAAATTTTTTATAATTTTTTATAATCTAATACATATTTTATTTTCATATACTAATAATTATCCTTTTAATGAAAAGAAATTTATCATTACAAATTGAAAATTATGAATCTTCCAAGGAATTTTTTCTTTTAAAATAATAAATTGAAAATTAAAATCATCTTAAAAAATTTTAATCTTTAGAAAATTTAAAACATTAACAATTAATGTTTAAAAAATAATAAAAATTTACAAATAATAATTAAAATATAAATTAATTTAATAAATGTAATATAAATTATACAATTTAATAAAAAAATAAAAAATTAAAAATTAATGAAATCATAGATGAAATAGGTTTATAAGAATTTTATATAGAATAAATTAATAGAAAAGTATAAATAAAAAATATCTTTTAATCAATTAAATGAAAAATATTTATATAAATAATAAAATATAAACTTTTTTATTTTTGATATGCAAATATTAATAAATGGAAATGGTAATAATATAAAAAAAAAGATAATTATATTAATAAAAATATGATAATAATAGTAATAAATATAATTACGAGTAAGATATTAATTAATATAATAAAAATAATTTATGATGAAATAAATAGTGATAGGAATATTAATATTAATGGTGGTAAAAAGCCAATCAGATGGTAACCCTTGGAAATGGGACAGACAAAGAAGGTGTGATAATGAGGATTATGAGCCTTAATGTGGATTATGTGAAGGAGTTGGTGGATAAGTTTGGAGTGATAAAGTATCAGACATAAAAATAGCCAAATGTACTCCCATTGCTTTACCTTCAGAGCTACCTGAAGAAGTGTAAAAGGATTATCCAGTAATTCCCAACTAATTCACCTAAAATGGACACTTTGAAATCCTGATTACTGATAAGAAGAATTTATTATGTATTGGGGGGAATCCAGGGCCAGACTCTACAAAAGAACACTGTTACAGTAGATAGACAGGAAGTTTTATTTATGACTTTGACAATAAGAGACTGAAAATGGATCTAAATGTGTATGGGAGTGTGTTTAATTAATCAAGTAGTATAACTCATTCAGGAAATAATATGTGGATTAGCAATGATTTAGGAGTAACTAAATAATGTATTTGTTTGAAAGTTATGGTTGGTCCTTTGATTCCAGACTTCATGAAAGAGGATTCAAGATTTGTGGGAAGGGAAATGTTATGGATTGAGTTTCTAGAGGAAGAGAAGTTGGTGGATCATTGGGTAAAGGGACCTCATCATATTTGGAAGGATGTTGAGACTAATAGGATCCTCAGAATGTGGTAACCTTGGAATGGACTTGAAGTATGGCATCCTAATTCTTGGGACTTCTCAGATAATTCTCATCACTTTCAACTCCCTCCTAAAGAGTGTATTGAAAGTTGGTTTAGGACTAAATGTGATCATAATGGTTATCCTCAATAAACTTCTCTTCTCTTATGACAAATTTATATTAACACACATTTTATATTAATTTTGCTTTGGTGAGCGTGACTGGTGTTGCGCTAGGACTTCAAATCCTAGGGAGATTAATTTCTCAAAGGTTCGATTCCTTCTCCGGAGCGTTTTTATTATATATTTTATTGTCATTCTTTTTTATTCACTCACATTGTTGATCATCATCCATAAACTCAATACATTCTAATTGATTTAAATTATCAACAATACTCTTATTTTCTTAAGCTTTACATATTTTTACTTTTTTAAACTTTTTATTAGCAAAATAATTTTTACTCTCTATTTCTTACCTTTATTAATTCTATTCTTATTTAAATTTATTATAATTTAAATTTATTTATTCGGTAGATGATTTATATTATTCGTTATTTTTATTCTTTTATTCATTTGTAAATATGCAAAATAATGATATTAATTCTTTGTTTTCCTTATTTAATTTTTTTTCCTAAATTTAATCATTATTTAAATTTATTTAATTGAATGTTTATGACTTAGAAAATAATTTTTATTTCTAATTTTAAAATAATTTTTATTAAAATTCCTTTACTAATTTATATTTATACTGGTCTTATTTTTTTATTTTAGGTCCGCCTCCATACATTTTTTAAATGAAAAACCAGTTATTTCTGGAAATCAAAATGAAATCCTTATCTTCAATGATATCAATTTTTAATTTATTTTAATTTTAATCTATTAAAATACTATTATTTATAGGTTTGACTTAATATTCTTTATCTTCGGATTATAAATATTTAGAATATTAAATAGTCCATTATAGGTTTATAATGTATTCATTTTCATTAGGGATACTAATATTCTCAATTATATATTAGTATTCTTCTTACTTTCTTATTAAATAAACAAATATATTTACCTCTATTTTTCATCCATTTTTTTTAATTTTAGAATAAAACATGCGATTTTGTTTTTTAAATCAGCACTACTCAATTTGTTTGATATATTTGAATCATTCAAAACACATTTTTTGTCTTAAATTAATTAATTTATTTAAGTTGGAAGTTTCTCTTCTAAACTAAAATTAAGTTTTAAAAGTAACTTTTAAGAATCGCTATGATTATTTAATTAATTTTTTTATAATTTTACATTCATTAATTTATATTTATTTAAAATTATTGATAATAAATAATTTTCTAAGCTATTTGATTATAATATATATATGTATAATTTTTTTTTATAATTTAAATATTTAATATGAACTATTAATTAAAATAAAATTCATAAATTTTAATAGTTTTTATTAAATATATTATTATATATACTTATATATATAATACATTAATTATATATTTTTATTATAATTTATGGAAAATAAAAAATTTGAGGATAATATTTAATAAACTCTAAGCTTGTTTTAATCAAATAATATATTTAATAAAAAATAAATTTAAATTATTAATAAAAGAATTAATTTTTGAGATATTTAAAATTTAGATATAATAATTGATAAATAATAAAAGATTAAATATTAATTTAATGAAATTATTAGTGAATTAAATAAATCTTTAAGTTTTTATTAATTAAATAAATTAAAACCTCCTTTTATGAGCTAAACATTCCATGTTCAAAGAATTATTGCTTTTAATAAGTTACAATAACTAATTAAAAACCTAAATTATAATTAGCAAAGAAAATATTAAATAAGATTCATTAAAAAGTTAGATGAAGAAAATTTATTGTTTTTTCAAAAGCAAATTAAGGAATCTTATTTTAAAATTGTATTCGAAAATAATTATGAAACTCCCATATAACTTGGGAGTGAAAATGAAAACTACCTTTATGAAAAATATGTTTTATTATCTATAAGTATTTCAAACTGGTGCGTGGAAATAGAAACTTTTCACGATTTGATTTAAAGATCAATTCTTTATGAAATTTATCAAGTTAAATCAATCCTAATTGAGGATCTTAAAAAAAGGTTTTATCCAAAATCAAAATTCAGCTACTCAGGATACTCTTTTAATATATTTGTTAACACTTTTAATCTTTTTTCTGCTTTCTTAAGTTCTAAAACTAGTTTAACTAGTTTCGTAAACTTCAAACAAATTTTTAACAACAAAAACTTCTTATTAACTTTCATTTATTAACTTATAGGTAAGCAAGCATTTCCATGGGAAGTATTTGGCTAATTTGGATTTGCTTATTTTTCTTATGTAATTTTAATCTTTCTATTAAAAGTATTTAGGTGCAAAAATCATATAAAAGATTTCTTCTATTTTAAAATCCTCTGAAATAAATAAACATATTCAAGAATATTCTTTAATGTTTAATGAAGTTTCATTTAAATTATAGGAAATAAACAATAAAATCAAGAGTTATATAAGACAGTATTTCCAAAATTCATGTTAGTAATAAAGATAGGAAATAAAATAATTACTAAATCATTCAATTAATAAGCTCATTTAAAAAAATAATGAATTTTAATTAAAATAATTTGATTAAGATCAATACTTAAAAGATTTATTACTTCTTGATATTTAGTTTTAAGATGATTGGACGATAGTTGAGTCAGTTTAAATTAATGAGTAGAAAATAGAAGATGATTTCATTTAATACAATTTAGAGTGAATAATAATAATACTAAAAAAATAATAATAAAAATTATAATAACTAGTAAATACATATATAAATATCGTAAATAATGAGTGATTGTTACAAGCCGTGGTTGGACAAAAATAATGTGGATGAAAAGAAAATATAATAAGAATAGTAGATTGATTAAATAATATAAGGGCCAGACTTTGATAAAATATTGAACTTTGATGAAGTTATAAAATAAATGAAATGGATGGGTGATGAAAGTTTAAACTTATAGAAAAGTATTTAAGAAGTGGAGAAAATGATAAAATGGCGATTATCTGATGAAGAATTCAATGAAAACGAGAACGATGAATATAGAGATTAAGAGAAGAGAAAGAATACAAGATGCACAATATTTTTGGGATTTAGTGGAGTGAATATGTAGACAGGAGTGAGAGAAATAATAAAATATTTAGTGGAAAATAAGATGATAGATTGTATAGTATGTGATGAATTGGGAGTGGAGGAAGATATGAAGAGGAGTTTATAAATGAATGATGAGGAGGTAGTGGGATGGTTGTGTAAAATGTTAGGAGGAGAGAGGGAAAGGATGGATGGGGGAAGTATGAGTGGGGGACAATTGGTGAAGATAATAGGAAGGAGTTTAGGGAGTGACTCTGTGTTAAATTAGGCATGGAAAAATGAGATAATGGTGATAGTGCCTGGAATAGTCGAGGGACTAGTAGGACATGCTCTTTATCTGCTTAATAATCAATATATTAATCATCATCATCATCATCCTCTCATACTCGACATTAATCCTGATATGCTTCTTATTGTCAAACTCGCCATTAAAGCTAAGAAGTCTGGCTCTATCATTCTTGGTGGAGGAGTCATCAAACATCATATTCTCAACTCTAATATTTGGAGAAACGGACTTGATTATGCTGTATTCATAAATACTGCTTTTGACTTTGATGCTTCAGATTCAGGAGCCTAAATTTCAGAAGCCATCACTTGGGGAAAGGTCAAGCAATAGACCTAATACACTAAAATCTTCGCTGATCCTACTTTAGTTTTCCCTATTCTAGTCTACTCCACATTTTACAAACTCAAACATCTTGCTAAGAGGAATTGATAACTATTTTATTATTATTATCATTTATTTTATTAATATTCATATTCATATACTCATTATAATTAATTTAATTAAAATATTATTATTATCAGTGTTAATTAAAAATGAGTAAGGATTAAATAAAAATTTCACTAATTTTGATAATAGGATTGATACTTGGATGGGTATCATATTATAGTTATTTTGAAAATAGTTTATAAAGAATGATGCTAATTATAATATTGACAACAGTGAGTATGAAATGGATTAGAGTAAATAATAATAAAAGTTATTTAAGATTTAAAATCAAACTTATAAATAAAAAGTGAGTTATTTATGGACTTTATTAGTGTTTGGACTGATTAGCAGTTGGTGCATTAATGATATAAGAAAGGGAAACAAGTAAAATTTAGGCATGGATTTATTTATAATTTCCAATATTATTTATCACATCGCTGAGTTTTAATTTGTAAACTATTGTCATCATCAATCATTATCTTGGAACTCATTTCTCATTAATCATAGCAAAGCCTACACTTTAGCTTTCTTTATCACCATTTCAGAATATGCAATCTCAAGAAATTATTTCTAACTTGACAAGGTTTAATATTAATATTATATTATATACTATCATTCTTATATACCCATATTTATTAAAATATTATTTTTATTATTTATCTCATATTTTATTCTTATTATTGCTAAATGTTGAAATTATTATTTAATTTTTATATAGTTTTATATAATTATATTTTTTTTTGCTATAAATATAAATATTTGATTCTTATATTAATTCTAATAATAAGTTTTTCTTATTATTTAGTAAGTATTTTAAAAAGGAATAAAAATATAAATTAATTATAAGTTTAAGATTGAGCTATTGATAGTTGGGTTGATGTGCTGTTGTGTTGGTTAGTTTTTCCGAATTGGAGCATTTGTAAGTGCCAAATCAAACTTTAATCATTTGATCTAGACTGAGAAAAAGAGCAATCACGTATTAATAACAAATGGAGTCTACAAGTAATAAAATTAATATAATGGAATTCTTATTTAGTTTAAGCAGACATCCTAGCTATTTTGGATTCTTCTTGACTTAATTGGGTAATTAACTTCTTTTGCTCAATATTATCAGTCAGCTTCTCAGTATTTATGCCACTTACTCCTTCTTTATTGACAGAATTATGTAAAACATATTTAATTATTATATAAAAGATTTGAAGAGGCCACACTTAGACACTTTTTTCCTTAATATCAATCTTATTCTTCCAAAGTGCCAATACGAATTCCCTTCATTTAATACTTTATTGACAGGAAAAAGTCTTTTATTCATTATTCAATATCTAATCATGATTGATTTGTCTATTAAATTATACTTTTTTTATTTATATTTATCATGTTTAAACCCTCTATTTAAGATTATTAAATCTAAAATAAACTTTCCAAGTATTTAAATACTTAAGTTTTTACAGTAAATTTAAATTATATTAAGTCAAAAGGCAATAAACATTTAAGATTAATAGATCTATATACTTGCAACCTTTTTAATTTAATAATAATAATCTTAAGATATCATTCAAAAGTTATAAGACTATTTTTCTCACCCCAACATAATTAAGACGAATCATATATTTTTCATTCATAAATAAGATTAAGATTTTTAAAATAAAATATATGAAAAGTAATAATTTCATTAAATAATATTTAATTAAGTTAGTAATGATGTTATTTAATTTAAGAGTTATATAACTACACATTGTATGATTTTATTTAAGATGAAAAATAGAAAAATTTTGAATAGGATTAAATATTAATATAAGTGATAATATTTTAGCTTTTTAAATGTTTGAACTATTTGGAAAGTGAATAAATAATTCACGGATCAATAAATACTAAGAATATATTTATAAACAGGAAAACGAATAAAGTGGTAATTGGAGGTTTAGAGAACTGTTAAGAATTAAATGGGAAGAGAAAAAGAATCGAGAATGAACATAGCTTGTTAAGTCCTGAAGTGATATTTGGAGGATTAAATTATGATAATTCAGTGGATATGTGGTCAATAGGTAATAAATAATATTAACAATAAAAAGTATTGAAATAGTATGGAATTAATAAAATAATAATAATATTATTATTATTATCATTATTATTATAATAGGATGCATAATAGTGGAACTATGTTTGAAGGTTAAGATTTTTGAGTCTTAGAGTGACTTTGAATAGTGTCTGGAAATAATCAGATTATTAGGCACTCCTTCAATGAAACAATTGTAATTCTTTAACTCCAATCTTCATAAGATTACTTTCCCTATTATTAAATCTCATTCATTATAAGATATTTTACATTCTTATTAGTACCCATTATTGATAGACATTCTCAATCAAATATTTACTTATGATCTCTTCTCTTGAATCAAACCTTATTAAGCTATGATTCATTCATATTTTGACTCTTTGAGAACCAATATTCTCTAAATTTCTAATCAAATCTCTGTACCAAGCGATTTATTTGAATATGGAAAAGGTTAATATTAAATTATATTTAAGAAATGAAAAACAAAGGGAATACATGATAATAAATTTTTAATAGATAATAAATATACATAAAATAATATATTAAATGATTGGAAATAAATAAAAATTATAATTAATATTAATAAAATGTTATTAAAAGATGTAGAGGAAACTAACAAATTAGTAGATTGAATGAGTTTTGACTAAGTGATGAACAACATAGGAAGAAATTGGTATCACATGAGAATATTTATACAAAATGGACTTGGAGGTATGCTAGATGGATCAGAAGCTCTTTGTCTTTCTTTATCTCTGCCTATAATAGAAGAAACATAATAAAGTTTTTCTACCCTTTAGAAATCTCTACTCACAAGCATGATATTCCTTGGTTATTTTTTTGGAAACATATTTTCAGGATTTTTATCAGATCAAGTTGGTAGAAAACCTTTAATACTCATTCTAACTATTCTTGCTTTCGTTTTTTCTCTTCTTAGCTCTCCTTTCCACTTCAATCTTATTTACATTATTATCACTAGATCTATATTTGCATTTTCTGTTGGAGGTATTCTCCCCAATACTTTTACGTATTTATTATTATCATATTCAACACATCATTATCATTATTATATCATTGTAATCCTTATTATAATTATCATCATATTCAACACATCATTATCATTATTATATCATTGTAATCCTTA